>ENA-ORUO01000112-ORUO01000112.1-human-gut-metagenome-genome-assembly--contig:-NODE-112-length-93979-cov-23.510753_pt1 | contig 93979 bp, 78 predicted proteins | sample MGYA00242082_ERZ509215 | MGnify/ENA primary metagenome ERZ509215 (study PRJEB26280, sample SAMEA2338829) | human gut metagenome | biome: human gut; feature: human-associated habitat; material: faeces... | reverse complement strand
GTCAGGGTACAGAAGATGAACGCCTGAATGCAGCCGCCGAACCAGTCGAAATACAGGCCCGTAAAGGCCGGGATGCCGATCTGGAACAGCTGGATCTGGCTCAGGAAGCCGGGCAGCCAGCCGAAGATGACATGGCTCAGGCTTGCCAGCGCCCAGTACAGCAGTGTGGAAATGACAGTACCGGACAGGATGTTGCCAAAGTGACGGAACGCCATGCTGACGGGGGTGGAGATCTCCGACAGCACATTGATGGGTGCCATGATGAAGATCGGGTCCAGCAGGCCCTTCAGATAGGAAAGGATGCCGTTGGTCTTGATCTTGTAGTACATGATCAGCACAAACACCACAATGGCCCACGCAGCCTCGGTGTTCAGGTCGGCCGTGGGGCTCCACAGGCCAACGACACTGATGAGGTTGCAGCCGATGCTCAGAGCGAAGATCGAGCCGATCAGGGGGATATACTTGTCAAAGTGATACCCCATGTTGTCGTGCACGAACTGATCCAGCCGCTCCACGATGAACTCGGCTGCGGCCTGCCGCTTTGAGACATTTTCCAGCTTGAGGTTGCTGCCCAGCCAGATGGCCAGGCCCGAAAGCAGCGCCATGACGATCCAGGTAGTGACTAGGGTCTGGGTGATCTTGAGATCGCCCAGCAGGGGGATATCGGTATGGATGGTATACAGGATCTTTGCGCCGTTCAGTTCCATTTGTTACGTTTCACCCCCTTCGTCACGGGGTCCAGCCTCCGGCTCCGGGGCGGGTTCGGGGTCGTCCTCCACAGAGACATCCACCGAGGGCCCGGCCGGTGCAAGGGGCTTGTACTTGCCGGTTATTTGCAGGTAGTAAATCGTAACACGCGGGAAAAGCAACGGCAGAGCGCTTGCAAAGGGCTGGAATATCGGGCTTGCGATGGCCGTGACCACCCACAGTGCCTGTGCAAGCATCCGCCTGTTGTAGGAAAGCTGCATTTTTGCCTTGCGGCGCTTTTCATCCTTTTCGTCGATGATCTTTTGCACCATGAAGCAGATGTCGGCGAAATTGCCTATGGCCACCGCCGCCCCCATTAGGCTGCCCAGAACGACAGTGTAATCAAATTTCACCCAGCCAACCAGGTGCAGCGCCGCAAAGACCACCCACATGGCAGCGGTACAGATGGCCGTGCCGCAGGCGATGCGCGTCAGCTCCTTTTTGGATTCCGGCTGTAGTTTCATAAAGGGAGACCTCCTGTGATGTTTACTGATGTGAGTTGAACCCCACCCGCTTCGGTTTTTCCTTTTTGGCGCGGTCCAGGTGTTCCTTGGCAAAATACCAGAAGTTCTGCGCCCCGGAGGCAAGGCCCAGCAGGATGGCCGGCAGGAACACCCATTCCGGCCAGCTCCAGCTGTTCACCGCCCACCAGGCACCGCCCAGGCACATGACCAGCGGCAGCAGCATATTCAGACCCAGCTGGGTCAGCCAGACAAGATCTTCCAGCGCCTTGTACCAGCCCTTCATGCGGTGTCGCCCTCCCTCTGTGCGCAGGCCCGAACCAGCAGCCCGCCGCACCCTTTCGCAATGGTTTCGCTCCGGTTAAAAAGCTCATATGGATAGTATAATTCAATTCACTGAACTTTTCAATCAATTTTCCACCGATTTTTGGTAAAACTTCATAGTTCGTTCACACTAACGCCATAATTGTACGTCCACGGTGGAGTATGTCCGTCTCCGGCAGCATCAATACCAAAAATATGATAGGTTTCTTGTGCAAAACGCAAAAACCGCCCAGCTCATTTGAGAGCCGGGCGGCGGTTATCCTGGAAGTACGGGGGTCAGCTGTCCTTGCGCTTGATCCACACCTGCGTGCCGTAGAAGGGATTGGCAGTGCCAAGGCACAGGCCCTGGTCGGTGGTGGCGAATACCCGCAGACCATGGTTATAGGGGTCTCCAAAACCGTCCACGGTGATGGTCTGGAAGTTCACGCCGTCCTCCGAAACATACAGGTCAAAGCCCTGCTTTGCCTTGCGCATGTAGTTGAGCAGCCGGATGGCACTGGCGATGTTGCTGACCGTGATGTTCTCGAACACGAATTTGTAGGAAAACTTGATGGTCTGGGCCAGCGTGTCGGGGTTCCCGTTGCCGTCGGGGTCCGTCGCCTGCAGTGCCTTCATCAGGGTCTTGAGGTATTCCCACTGGGTTTTCCACTGCGCGGAGGTGCGCGTCAGCAGGTTGCCATTGACGAACTGACCAACGCACTCCAGCATACTGCTGGTGTCAAAGGTACCCACATACAGCTTGCCATCGTACACCTGCATCCGCCAGATGTACTGGTTCTCGCTGCGCCCAAAGCCGGACCCCAGCCCGGACAGGCTGCCGGAGGGGAACATCTTGGTGGCCTTGCCCACCACAAGCTCCATGTTCTCGTCCCTGTCCATGCGGTACAGGTTCACCGACTGTTCCAAATTGGCGTTGATGAACCGGCAGTCCAGCCCGCCGCCAAACTGACCGTCGGCGTTCTTGCCGGTCTTGGCAAAGAGGATGCGCTCCAGTGCGATCTCTTCGTCGTTGTACTCACCAATATAGAGGTGGTCGTTGTACACGATCAGGTTCGCCGCACCGGAGCGGGTGCGTTCCGGGTCGATGCCGAAGGTGTAGCGGGCACCATCCTTTTCCTGATCGCCTGCCACGGGTGTCCATGTGAAGGTGCCGTCAGGGTTCTGATCGCCCCGCACCAGTGCAAAGGACTGCATGGTGTTGTCGTCCGGCATATTGTCCTCGGTGCCGGTGCAGATGGAAACATACAGGCGGCCGTTGAACTCAGCCATATCCCAGATGCTGCCGCCGTAGATGCTGTCGGCGTAGTGATAGGCGGGGTAGTTGAACAGGCTGTCGGAATCCGCGATCTGGGTAAAGCCCTTTTCCGGGTCGGAGGAGATCAGCAGGGCGGCGCTGCTCTTGCCGGTGGCGGCATCCATGGTCACGTTGCTGATGACCAGCTGGTCTTTGTAGACACACATCCCGCGGATGCCCACGGAGATGCCCTGCTGGTAGGCTGCGGCATAATCCTGCACACTGTTCAGACCGATATACACCGGCTTGCACTCGTCGGTGGCCGGGTCCACCTGCCAGATGCTGGGCAGAAAGCCGATGCCGCCGCCGCCCACACTGCCGCAGAAATACAGCTTGCCGTGATACTCCAATGCGTTGCGGAACAGGGGTGTGTAACCGTTGTAGGAGCCGGACATCAACAGCTTGGTCTCGCCGGTCTTGGTGTTGATCTTCACCAGCACGCCCTTGGGCCGGCCGCCATCCTCCTCGGTCAGAAAGAAGGTGCCGTTGTAAAGGGCATCAAAGGTGGCGGCAAGCACCTTGTCGTCGTATTCGTCGCCCAGACTGCTCTTCATCAGGGAGAGGGTGTTGCCGATGGCGGCGTAGCAGGTGCCCACATACAGCCAGTCGCCGTAGCCGACCGCTGACCATGCGTAGTTCTGACCCCGGTCACCGGCGTTGTAGGCGGCATCCTCCGGGTCAGTCACAACCGCCACCGCACCGTCTCCCAGATAGTCCACGATGCCGTCTGCGGTTTTGACATCCTTTTCCGGGTGGGTGATTTTCTCAAACGTCTGGTCGTCCTTGCTGTAAAAGAAAGTATTGCTTTCGTCAAGAGGTTCCAGAGTGGTCAGTTCCTGCCAGCCATCGGCCTGCCCGACCGCCTCCGTGCCTTCCGCCGACACCAGAAGCTGCACCGGCAGAGCGGACAGCATCGCTGCTGCCAGCACGCCGCTGATGACACGTTTCCAGTTCATATCGTTCTCCTTATCTACTCTGCCATTTCTTCAAAAACATGAAAGAGCTGTCAATGTTTTTCATTGTAGCACAGTCCTGTCGGAAGTGCAAAGGTGCCTTGCTGCTTTTTGCGGATGATTCTTGTAAAACTTGTGTAGAAGTCCGCAAAAAAGCCGCCCGGCTCCTGCGAACCGGGCGGCAAAAGGCAGACTTATGAAAATGATTTACCAGAGGTTTGCGGTCTCGTTGTACAGGCCCTCGTAGCTCTTGGCAGAGAGGTCCCAGCTGAAATCGCATTCCATGTCGTGCTTGACGAGGTTGTTCCAGTCCTCTTTGTTGTAGTAGCGATCCTGTGCACGGCAGCAGGCATCGTACAGCTCATGGGCGCTGTAACCGGCAAAGGTAAAGCCGTTGCCCTCGCCCAGCGTGCAGTCATGGATGGAATCCCGCAGGCCGCCGGTCTCACGGACGATGGGAGGCGTGCCGTAGCGGCAGGCCACCATCTGTGCCAGGCCGCAGGGCTCGCTCTTGGAAGGCATGATGAACACGTCTGCACCGGCGTAGATCTCCTGAGACAGGGCGGGCTCAAAGCCGATGTAGGTGCCCACGCGGCCCGGATGACGGGCGCACAGGTCAGAGAAGAAGGTCTCGTACTGGTTCTCGCCGCTGCCCAGAATGACCAGCTCGATGCCGCGGTCCACCAGACCGTCGGCAATGCTCTGCACCAGGTCAAAGCCCTTCATGCCGACCATGCGGCTGACCATGGCAAAGACGGGACTGCCATCCTTGTGCAGGCCAAACTTGTCCTGCAGGGCTTCCTTGCACTTTGCCTTGCCCTCTTCAACGTTGGTCACATCGTAGTTGAAGGGGATCTTGGGGTCAGTGGCGGGGTTATTGGCTTCCATATCGATGCCGTTCAGGATGCCGCAGAGCTTATACTGCTTTTCCCGCAGCAGGGCATCCAGACCGTAACTGAACCAGGGGTCCAGGATCTCCTGTGCGTAGGTGGGGCTGACGGTGGTGATCTTATCTGCCGTCTCAAAAGCGCCCTTCATAAAGTTGGCGCAGCCATCGTACTCCACGATGTGCTGGTCGCGGTGGCCGATGCCGCAGGTATCCTCCAGGATATCGGTGCCGTACTTGCCCTGATATGCGATGTTGTGGATGGTGAAGATGGTCTTGATCCGGTTGAACTTATCCAGATGGCGGTAGTACAGGTTCAGGTAAACGGGAACCAGTGCGGTCTGCCAGTCGTTGCAGTTGATGATATCGGGGGTGAAGTCGATGTAGAACAGGGTCTCCAGCACAGCGCGGGAGAAGAAGGCGAAGCGCTCGCCGTCATCGTAGAAGCCGTACAGGCCGCGGCGCTTGAAGTAATACTCGTTGTCCAGGAAGTAGTAGGTCACGCCGTTGACCTCAGCCTTGAACAGGCCGCAGTACTGGCTGCGCCAGCCCACAGGCACCGAGTAGTTGGTGACATACTCCAGCTTGTCGCGCATTTTCAGGTCGCCGTACAGCGGCATGATAACGCGGGCATCCACGCCGTCCTTGACCAGAGCCTTGGGCAGGGAGCCTGCCACGTCGGCCAGACCGCCGGACTTGGCAAAGGGGGTCGCTTCCGAAGCGGCATACAGGATCTTCATAGTATTTCTCCTTTCCAGAAAAAAGGGCGGATACACAAAGAGCGGGCGGGGGCGCAAAGGCCCCCGCCCCTCTTTGAGAGGGGCTACCGGGGAGGGGAGCCGCCCCTGTGAAAGTTTCAGTGTGTCAGGCTCAGACGGTGTGGTTCTTCTGAACATAGACCGGGAAGCTCTCGGTACCGGAGAGCTTCTTGTCGGCGGTCACACGCACGTTCTTATCGGTGACAACGCAGTCCAGCTGAGCGCCTGGTTCCACAACGGTATCCTGCATCAGGACACAGTTTCTGACCACAGCACCCTTCTTGACGCGAACGCCGCGGAACAGCACACAGTTCTCCACGGTGCCCTCGATGACACAGCCATCGGCCAGCAGGGAATTGCTGACGGAAGAGCCGTTGACGTAGCGCACGGGGTTGTCATCACGGATCTTGGTGTAGACAGGGCTCTCCTTGGGGAACAGAGCGTTCAGGTTCTTCTCATCGATGAGCTTGAGGTTCTCATCAAAGTAGCTCTTCATGTCGCAGACATGGGCCACATAGCCGGTGTACTCCAGCGCACGGATGTTCAGGATGTTGACGTTGTGGGCCAGGATGTCACGCTCAAAGTAGATCAGGCCGCGGGAGGTCGCATCCTTGACCAGCTTGATCAGGGTCTCGCGCTCCAGAACATAGATGTTCAGGTCCAGGTTCTGGACACCGGGGCGGTAATCGTTGAACAGCAGCTCAGTCACACGGCCATCGGCATCCACAGTCAGGGTGTAGTTGTCATTCTTGCGGCCCTCGGGGATCTCGGTCTTCTGGTAGGCGATGGTCACATCCGCGCCGCTTGCCTGATGGGCAGCCAGCAGGGCGTTGAAATCGTAGTTGATGGCGATGTTGGCATCGCTCATCACAACGTACTTCTCCTTCTGATTCTCCAGGTAGCTCAGGATGGAGCCCAGAGCCTCCACACGGCCGGAATAAATGCGCACGCCCTTTTCTGCAAAGGGAGGCACGATGTTCAGGCCGCCGTGACGGCGGGCCATATCCCACTCACGGCCAGTGCCCAGATGATCCATCAGGGAGTGATAGTTCTTGCGCACCACGATGGAGACATTGGAGATGCCGCAGTTTGCCATGCTGGACAGCATAAAGTCCACCATGCGGTAACGGCCTGCAAAGGGGATCGAAGCCATGGTGCGCTCAGTCACAAGCTCCGGTACGGTGTTATCATAGCTGTTGGGGAAAATGATGCCCAACGCATTGTTGTTCTGGCTCAGCATACTTCCTCGCCCTCCTTGACGGAATCAAATACTTTGGCACCCTCTTTTACGGTAGCGCCTGCGCCAACGGTAAGGCCGGTACCCACATGTGCAATGGGGCCCTCGCCGCCGATCTTGGCACCGGCACCCACCACAACGTCCTCAGCCAGGATGCAGCGCTTGACCACGGCACCTGCCTTGACCACAACGCCATCCATCAGGACAGCATCCTCAACGGTAGCGCCCTCTTCCACGGTAACGCCTGCGCTCAGGACAGAGTGCTGGACGCGGCCATAGATCTGGCAGCCCTCGGTGATGAGGGAATCCTGCACCACGGCGCGGGGGCCGATCTTCTGGGCGGGCAGCACGGGGTTGCGGCTGTAGATCTTCCACTTCTTGTCGAAGATATCAATGCCGGAGTTCTCGGGGTCCAGCACTTCCATGTTGGCTTCCCACAGGCTGTCGATGGTGCCCACGTCACGCCAGTAGCCGTTGAAGTGGTAAGCATACATCTTGCGGCCATCCCGCAGCAGAGCGGGGATGATGTTCATGCCAAAGTCGTTCTTGGAGTTGGGATCAGCCTCGTCCTCTTCCAGGTACTTCTTCAGCACATCCCAGTTGAAGATGTAGATGCCCATGGAAGCCAGGTTGGACTTGGGCACCGGGGGCTTCTCCTGGAACTCGGTGATCTTATCGTTCTCGTCTGCCACCATCAGGCCAAAGCGGGAAGCTTCCTTCCAATCGACCTCCATGACAGCCACGGAGAACTCCGCGCCCTTTTCCTTGTGGAAGCGCAGGAAGTCGGCGTAGTCCTGCTTGCAGATCTGGTCACCGGACAGAATGATGACGTACTCGGGATCATAGCTGTCGATGAAGCTGATGTTCTGGTAGATGGCGTTTGCAGTGCCCTTGTACCAGTCGGTGCCCTTTGCCTGCTCGTAGGGGGGCAGGGTGTGCACGCCGCCGTACAGGCGGTCCAGATCCCAAGGCTGGCCGTTGCCGATGTACTCGTTCAGCTTCTGGGGCTGATACTGGGTTGCGATGCCCACAGTATCAATGTTGGAGTTGACGCAGTTGGACAGCGGGAAGTCCACGATGCGGTATTTGCCGCCGAACCCCACTGCAGGTTTTGCCGTTTTCTGTGTCAGCGCGTACAAGCGCGAGCCACGTCCGCCGGCAAGGATCATTGCCACAATTTCTTTTGCCATAGCTTTATTCTCCCCTTTTACACATTTCCGGATTTATTGGATTTGGAAATGGTTTGACTGTGTTGTGCGGATGCGCCCCGGTCACTCCTCGGTCTTGGCGGCCTTTTTGGCGCGGGGCTTGCGGGCAGGCTTTTCGGCTGCCGCGGGGGCAGCTTCAGCGGGCTCGGCTTTGGGTTTGCGGCCCCGCTTGGCGGGTGCTGCTTCGGGTGCGGCAGCGGCTTCTGCCTTGGGCTTCCGGCCGCGCTTGGCCGGGGCCTTTTCGGGTGCAGGTTCCGCTTCTGCCTTTGCCTTGCGGGTGGAGGTCTTTTTGGGCTTTTCCTCCTTCACGGCAGGCTCAGCCTTGGCGGTCTTCGTGGTCTTGGCGGCTGTCTTTTTGGCAGCGGTCTTTTTCACGGTCTTGGCCGGATCTGCTGCCTTGCGGGTGCGCTTGGTGGGCACCTCAAAATACAGGGTGCTCATGGGCGGCAGGGTGATGGTAATGCTCTGCTCAAAGCCATGCAGGGGCTTTTTGTGGGTGCGCACGGACTTGTTATGGACCGCGCCGGAACCGCCGAAGGCCTCATCATCGCTGTTCAGCGCTTCCTTGTATGTACCTGCCACGGGTGCGCCCAGGGTATAGCCCTCGCGCAGGACGGGGTTGAAGTTGCAGACCACCAGGATCTGCTTGCCGTTTGCGTCCTTGCGCAGGAAGGCGATCACGCTCTGCTTGGAGTCATCGGGCACGATCCACTGGAAGCCCTCCCAGCTGTAATCGATCTGCCAGAAGGCGGGGTGCTCTTTATAGAAGGCGTTCAGGGTCTTGACGTAGTTCTGCAGCTCGGTGTGCTTGTCGTAGTCCAGCAGCATCCAATCCAGCTGCTTTTCCTCGTTCCACTCCGTGAACTGGCCAAACTCCTGCCCCATGAACAGCAGCTTCTTGCCGGGGTGGGCCATCATGTAGCCGAAGAAGGTGCGCAGGTTGGCAAACTTAGCCTCGTACTCGCCCGGCATCTTGTTGATCAGGCTGCCCTTGCCGTGCACCACTTCATCGTGGCTGATGGGCAGCACAAAGTTTTCGCTGAAGGCATAGAAGAAGCTGAAGGTGACCTTGTTGTGGTTGCCAGCGCGGAAGAGCGGATCAGTCTTCATGTAGCTGAGCATATCGTTCATCCAGCCCATGTTCCATTTGAAGTTGAAGCCCAGGCCGCCGTCGCTGGCCGGTTTGGTGACCATGGGCCATGCGGTGGACTCCTCCGCGATCATGCACTTGTGGGGGTGGCGGCCCAGAACCGTATCGTTCAGCTTGCGCAGGAAAGCCACTGCTTCCAGGTTCTCCTTGCCGCCGTTCTTATTGGGCTCCCATTCGCCCTGCTTGCGGTTGTAATCCAGATACAGCATGGAGGCCACGGCATCCACGCGCAGACCATCGATGTGGTACTGCTCCAGCCAGTACAGGGCGCTGGAGATCAGGAAGCTCTGCACCTCGCTGCGGCCGAAGTCGAACACCATGGTACCCCACTCCTTGTGCTCGCCGCGCTTGGGGTTGGGGTCCTCGTAGCAGGCTTCTCCGTCAAAGTTGTACAGGCCGAAGCCATCCTTCGGGAAGTGGGCGGGCACCCAGTCCATGATGACACCGATGCCGGCCTCATGCATCTTGTCCACAAAGGCCATGAAGTCCTTGGGGGTGCCGTAGCGGCTGGTGGGGGCAAAATAGCCCGTGACCTGGTAGCCCCAGCTGCCGTCGAAGGGATACTCCATCACGGGCAGAAGCTCCACATGGGTGTAGCCCATCTCCCGGATGTAGGGGATCAGCTCGTCGGCCAGCTCGGAATAGTTATAGGGGATCTTCTCGTCCTTCAGCTTCCAGCTGCCCGCGTGCATCTCGTAGATGTTCATCGGGCCGTTGATCACGTCCGCCTTTTTCTGAGCAGTCTGCCAGGCATCATCGTGCCAGGCAAAGCCGGTGATATCGTAGACCTTGCTGCCGTTGGAGGGCCGGGTCTCCGCGTGGAACGCATAGGGGTCGGCCTTGTAGATCAGGTCGCCGCCCCGGGTGGTCACACAGTACTTGTAGACATCGTATTCCTTTACGCCGGGGATGAACAGCTCCCAGACAGAATCCCCATCCACTTTGCGCATCGGGTGGCTGCCCGGCTTCCAGCTGTTGAAATCGCCCACCACACTGATGGCGGTTGCATGGGGTGCCCAAACACGGAACACCACACCGGACTCTCCGGCGCGGGTCTCAAGGTGTGCACCAAAGTAACGGTATGCTTCGCAGTTGTTGCCCTGCTTGAACAGATAAATCGGCAGATCCGAGGGATCTTTCTGGATCTTTTCTTCCGTCGGTCTCATAAACAGCTCCTCCCCGTACAGGCCGCAGTGAGCCTATACCTTTGTACTCTCTTATATTAAAGAATTTTGTCCGATTTTTCAAGGGCTTTCCGTCAAAATCTACTATAATCTTTTCGTCAATATTTTTTCATTGTGGTCAACTTATCCAATTTTACACAAGAATTCTCGGCAAACTTTACAGAATATAGGGCAAAAAGAAAAACCCGCCTCATTTTTCCTGCAAATCCAGGAAACTGAAGCGGGTACTTTTTCAAATTTTTCCGTGTGCTATGCGGTTCAGCCTACAACGTAAACGTTGACCTGAATGGCTCCATTGATGACCGACTCTGCGTAGGTCTCATAGAACAGATCCACCAGGATCTGGCCCTTCTGCACCGCGATACCGGTGTCGGTGGCAACGGCATAACCGTAAACAAAGCTGCCGTCCGTGGAAGTGATGTACAGCAGCGTGCCATAGGGAATGACGCTGGGGTCAACGGCAACGGTGCCGTAGCCCAGGCCCAGGCCCGACGAGCCCTTGCCCGTGCGGGAATAATAGCCCGTGGCCTTGCCGGTGAGGACCTGGCTGTACGAGGCGGGGGCGTTGGTGGTGCCGTCCGGCCCGGTCAGGGGAGAAACGGGCGCACCGGCACCATAGGTCTTGACGACATGGTCGGTGGGCTCCACCGTGGTGGTCACATCCACCACCATGCTGTTTTCCAGCTCGCCGTCCACATACTTTTCGCGGGTGGTCACGGTCTGCTGACCCTCCGCCCCATGCTGCAGGGTGGTGGCCCGGCCGGTGTTGCGGAAGTACAGGCTGGTGTAGATATACTGGGTGTCATAGGGGATGGTCTGGGTCTCCACCTTGTCCTGGTAGTCCACCCGGTGCACCGTGATTTCACTGCCCGCAGTGACCAGCTGATCCAGCGCAGGCTCGGTGTAGTCATCTGCCTCCAGGGTGATGCCGGCGCGCTCCAGCGCATCGGCAACGGTGCCAAAGGCCATCTTCACCGGGTACTCCTGGCCGTCGGCCTGGATGTTCACGGTGAAGGCCCGCTCAATGTTCAGGGTGGCAAGATTGCCGCTGAACGCGGTGTAGTAAACGTGGTCGCCCTCTTCGGCCTCAATGCCGGAAAGGCTCATGACGCGGGCAGGGTCAGTCTCACTGCTGACCACCAGCTGACGCGCACCATCGGAGTCGGTGACGTAGGTCAGCCGCAGATTCGCGGCGGTCACGGCCAAAGTGAACACAAGGCTCACTGCCATGACGCAGAACGCCAGCACACGGGGTGTGACCGCACGAGCGCGGTCAGACAATGCTTTTTGAAATTTGACGGAAGCGATACGAGACAACTCCTCTCTTTTCATCATTTTGGAATGCGGCGGGCTCTTCCTTTGCCCGCATAGCGCAGGGCATTTTTCCCTGCAAAGGGCCGTCTTTTTATACGGCATTTTACTTCCTGAGAAATAAAATTTAGACGCTCCAACGTGTGTATGATCCGTTGAGCGGGCACTATTTTAGCAGACGACGGCCCATTTGTCAAATCTGTGCGCTTCTGCTTGACAATTGTTTCACATAGTTTTTTGTGCAATCTGTACATTGTTTTCCATGATTCAGAATGATTTCGGGCGTTTCCTTCTGAAATTTTCCCAAAAAATTGGTCGTATTCGTTCATAATTTTTTAACATTTCAAGTCTGTTTCCCGGGGAGAAATCGCCGGGCTCTTTTGCACATTCCGGCGCATCAATCATGCATAATCCAACATTTTGCGGCACAAATTCCCCGCTGTTTTCCTGCCGGAAATAACGGGGAGTTTCTCCGCAGTTTCTGTCAAAAAACGGCTTCCAGCAAAATGCCGAAAGGGAAAAAAAGCCATAAAAAAAGACCACACTTCCGCGCCCTGCCGCAAACCGGTACAATGGGGTCAAAAAGAAGAAAGGAAGGTTTTTATGCAGATCAAGATCACTCCCCGCACGCTGGGCGGCACCGAATTCACAGCCCAGCCCGCCCGGCTGCACCTGGGCGCACAGAACGCCGAGGGCGTGGACCGGCTGGTGTTCCAGCTGCCTGCGGAATGGGCCGGGTGCAGCGTCACCCTGCACATCCGCCACAGCGACGGCACCCTTGCCGCACCCCTTGTGCTGGATGCAGCGCACAGCGCGCCCGTGGGCCGCAGCTTCACGGGCTGGCCCGCCGGGCAATGGATGCTGGCCGCCACCGACGGCAGCGGCTATACCGCTTACACCCGCCCGGGCCGGTACGATGTCTACGACATTCTGCCCACCGACGGCACCGAGGAGGAGCCCAGTCCCTCGGTGTACGAACAGTTCATCGCCCAGGTATCGGGGCAGGCCGATGCGGCGGTGCAGGCGGCCCAGAACAGTGCCGCCAGTGAGGCCAGTGCCGCCCGGCAGGCGCAGGCCGCTGCCGACGCTGCCGAGCGGGCCGCACTGAATGGCAGCCGTGCCGCGACCTCAGCTTCCCGCGCCGAGAGCGCCGCCCTGCGCGCCGAATCCTTTGCGCCCGAGGACGGCACCCTGCTCAGTGTCAACGGCAAAGGCGGCGCGGTGGTGCTGGACGCGCAGGACGTAGGCGCGCTGCCTGCCCCGGTGGCCCCGCAGGCTGGTGCCCTCCTGCGGGTGCTGTCCATCCGCAGCGATGGCAGTCTGGTGGTGGACACCGTCACTCCCGCCGCCCTCAAGACCCTGCTGGAGGCCACCTGATGTTCACAGTGCTGGATGTCTCCCGCTGGCAGGGCGGCATAGACTGGGATACCGTAAAAGCCAGCGGCAGGGTCCACGGCGTGATGCTGCGCGCACTGGGCAGCAGGAGCGGCACGCCCTACATCGACCCCATGTTTGAAACAAACTACTCTGCCTGCACCCGGCTGGGCATCCCGGTTGGGGGCTACTATTACAGCTGTGCCGTTACCGCCCCACAGCGGGATGCTGAGCTGGCCCTCCTGCACGATGCCCTCAGGGGAAAGCGGCTTCAGCTGCCTGTTGCCATCGACGTGGAGGATGCCCGCCTGCGTGCCCTGACACCGGACGCGCTCTCCGCCCTTGTTGCCGGGGCGGCACGGCAGCTGGAGCACTGGGGCCTGTACGCCATGGTATACACCTACACCCATTTTGCAGATACTGCCCTGCACATGGACACGCTGGCCTCCTTCGACCTCTGGCTGGCGGACTACCGGGGCAAACGCCCGGCCCGCAGGCACGGGATGTGGCAGTACACCAGCAGGGGCAGGGTACCCGGCATCTCCGGCCCCGTGGACCTGAGCCGCACCGAAAAGGATTATCCCGCCCTGCTCCACCGGGCGGGGCTCGACCGTACCATCCTATAAAAGAAAGGAGTTCCCCATGAAGAAATGCAAAATCTCTCCCGCCACGCTGGCCCGCACGGCGGCGCTGGCACTGGCGCTGACCAATCAGGTGCTCAGTGCCACCGGCCACCGTGTCCTGCCCATTGAATCGGCAGAGCTGGAGCAGCTGGTCTCCACCGGCCTGACCATTGCCACCGCGCTGGTCAGCTGGTGGAAGAACAATTCCTTCACCCCGGAGGCCATCGAAGCCGATGACTTCCTCTGCCAGCTGAAGGAGCACAGATAACCAAAAAGGGACGATGCTTTTGCGGCATCGTCCCTTTTTGATTATCTGCTTTTGTTCTGAAGCACCGGCTCAGGAAATGGCATCCACGTCCCACTTCATGCGGACGGCATCCGCGCCATCCAGTTTGATATTCAGTGCACCGGCATTGTCCAGCACCTGCTCCGGGGTGCGGGCACCGCACAGCACATGCAGGCCGGGGATCATCCGGGCCGTCAGGGCAATGACCAGCTGGGCCATGGTGCAGTCGTATTTCCCGGTCAGGTCGTCCCACTTGGTCAGCAGGTCCAGCGCCTGCTTCCGGCGGGCGGGCTGGAAGCTGGGGTTGCTGTTCCGGGTGCTGCCCTCAGGGAAAGTGGTCTCCATGGTGACCCTGCCGGTGAGCAGACCCTGCTCCAGCGGGGAGTAGGCCTGCACCGAAACGCCCAGCTCCCTGCAGGTGGGCAGGAGCTGCTTTTCGATGCGGCGGGTCAGCAGGCTGTACTTCTCCTGAATGACATCCAGCTGGCCGTACCGGCAGTAGCCCCGGATGAGATCCGCCGTCACGTTGGACGCACCAATGGCGCGGATCTTGCCCTGCTCCTTCAGCTTCATCATGGCCTCCACGGTCTCCTCCAGCGGATAGAGGCCGAGGTCCGGGCTCTGCCAGTGGGTGTACAGCACATCCAGGTGGTCGGTGCCCAGGCGGCGCAGGCTGTCCTCCACGTCCTCAATGATGCTCTGCGCCGAGAGGTCCCGGTAGACGGCGGTGCCGTCCACGACCTTGTGGAGCACCGGCGTTTCATGCCGCCACTCCAGGCCGCATTTGGTGGAGAGCACCACCTTGTCCCGGTCGATGTGCTTCAGGGCCTCGCCCACCACGGTCTCGCTGTGGTACAGGCCGTAGATGGGCGCGGTGTCGATCCACCGGATGCCCTGCTCCACAGCAGTCTGGATGGCTTTGACCGAAAGGGCATCATCGTTGTCGCCCCACCAGCTGCCGCCGCCGATGGCCCAGGTGCCCATGCCCAGAAAAGGCACTTCGATGCCGCTGCGGCCAATGTTCAAGTTTTCCATATACGTTTCCCTCCATGCCAGCAGTGTTCCCCGCAATGGGAACCATTCATACAGGGGCTGGCATCTTTTGTTGTATTTTTGCTTTTTATAAAAAAGAGAACTGCGGTGCGAGTCAGCTCCGCACAGCAGCTCTCTTTTTTCCAATCAGATATTGCCGAACTCGCTCAATTCCAGCGTGTCGTTGTGGGTCTCGGCCCAGCGGACGGCCCAATCAGAGGTGAACAGCAGCAGACGGTTGCCCTTCATATCCTCCACAGCCTTGGTATCGCTGGTCAGGTCCAGGTCGCGCAGGTTGTAGGTGTCGGGGTCGTTCTTCACCCAGCGCAGCTGCTCAAAGGGCAGCTGCTGCATCCGGATCTCCACGTTGTACTCGGTGTTCAGGCGGTACTCCAGCACTTCCAGCTGCAGCACACCGACCACGCCGACCACGACCTCCTCCATGCCGCCGCCGACTTCGCGGAAGATCTGGATGGCACCCTCCTGGGCGATCTGCTCCATACCCTTCACGAACTGCTTGCGCTTCATGGTGTCCTTCTGCTCGATGCGGGCAAAATGCTCCGGCGAGAAGGTGGGGATGCCCGCAAACTCGACCTTCTTTTTGCCGGTGCACAGGGTGTCGCCGATGGAGAAGATGCCCGGGTCAAACAGACCGATGATATCGCCCGCGTAGGCCTCATCCACGATGGCGCGATCCTGCGCCATCAGCTGGGTGCCGGTGGCCAGCTTGATGTTCTTGCCCTCCTGCACGTGGTAGGCCTCCATGCCGCGCTCGAACTTGCCGGAGCAGATGCGCATAAAGGCGATGCGGTCACGGTGGGCCTTGTTCATGTTGGCCTGGATCTTGAAGATGAAGGCCGAGAACTCGTCACGGCAGGGATCCACCGGCTCGCCGGTCAGGCTGTCCACACGGGCCAGCGGGGTGGGGGTGAGCCGCAGGAAGTTTTCCAGGAAGGGCTCCACGCCGAAGTTGGTCAGAGCAGAGCCAAAGAACACAGGGCTCAGCTCACCGCGCAGCACCTTGTCGAGGTCAAATTCCTCGGCAGCGCCGTCCAGCAGCTCGATCTCGTCCACCAGCTGCTGGTGCAGGTAGGGGGTCAGCAGCTCGTCCAGTGCGGCATCGCCCAGTTCGGCCTCGGTCTCGTTGACCTTCTTCACGCCGTTGGCGCGACCGTCGCTGGAGAAAGCCAGCACCTTGCGGGTGTTGCGGTCAAACACGCCCTTGAACTCCTTGCCGCAGCCGATGGGCCAGTTCATGGGGTAGGTCTTGATGCCCAGGATCTCCTCGATGTTCTCCATCAGCTCAAAGGGGTCGCGGGCTTCGCGGTCCATCTTGTTGATGAAGGTGAAGATGGGGATGTGGCGCAGGGTGCAGACCTTGAACAGCTTGATGGTCTGGGCCTCAACGCCTTTTGCAGCATCGATGACCATGACAGCGGAGTCCGCTGCCATCAGGGTACGGTAGGTATCCTCCGAGAAGTCCTGATGGCCCGGGGTATCCAGAATGTTCACGCACTTGCCTGCATAGTTGAACTGCAGGACAGAGGAAGTGACAGAAATACCGCGCTGCTTCTCGATGTCCATCCAGTCAGACACAGCGTGCTTGGCGCTCTGCTTGCCCTTGACGGAGCCGGCCTGATTGATGGCTCCACCGTACAGCAGCAGCTTTTCGGTCAGGGTCGTTTTGCCGGCATCGGGGTGGCTGATGATCGCAAACGTCCGGCGGCGCTCGATCTCTTCACGATTTGTCATATATTGATTTCTCCTAAATTGATGGGGGATATTTGTCAAAACAAAGATGCACTTACATCGGAAACTCCCATAGTTTCTTGCTCTTGGGCAGGCTTCGTCTTTGTACAACCTCTCCGTCATTGCTACGCAATGCCACCTCTCCTAGTAGGAGAGGCCTTGGCAAAACGGGAAAGCTTTACGCAATGCCAAGGGCTCCCCTACTAGGGGAGCTGTCGAGCGAATGCGAGACTGAGAGGTTGTACAGAGCAGAACCTGCCCTCCAAAATTACACACAACTTATATTTTACCAGCAATTCCACCTAGATGCAAGAGTTTTTGTTATTTTTTCAGGAGGAAGCAGGGCAAGGGGGCGGTATCTGCCCAATTGGCGAAACCGCAGACAAGGGCGGTGCACTGTTTCAGGGGCCGGGAGCGCATCCATTGGAGGATCTCGGTCTTTTCGTCGGAGCCGATGACCTTGCCGCTGTACAGGATGGCGCTGAGCACCCCGCCGGGCCGCAGGGCCTCGATGGCAGCTTCCAGCGCCGGGATGCTGCTTTGGGCGTGGGAGAACACCCCGTGGTCGGCACCGGGCAGCCAGCCGAAGTTGAACATCACGGCATCGACGGTGCCGGGCTGTACATATTGTAAGAGGTTGGCGTGGCTGTCGCAGTGAAGCTCTGCCGCAAGGCCCTTCCGTGCAAGGTTCTGTCGGGTGGAGGCAATGGCTTCGGGCTGGATGTCAAAGCCCAGCACTCGGCCCTCTTCGCCCACAAGGCGGCAGAGAAAGGCCGTGTCGCCCCCGTTGCCGCAGGTGGCATCGATGCAGAGCCTGGGGTCAGCCAGCCGCGCGGCGAGGAAGTCCTGCACAAGCTTCACGGCCGTCAGGTCGGGGGTGCGGCGGCGGCACAGGCCGCTGCCCTCTGCCGCAAAGCCGAACTTTGCCCAGAAGGCCAGTTCCCCCGCATCGGCAGGCAGAGGAGCCGTGAACACCGTGGCGCTCTCTTTGTCATAGCCGCCCAGGCTGCGCAATACCTCTTTTAACAGGTAGGAACCGTAGCCCTTGCGCCGCCATTCCGGCACAATGGTCAGGGCAGTGATGTCCGCGCCCTGCTCCGTGGGCCGGGCCTGGCAGGTGCCAATGATGGTTTTCTCTTTATACAGGGCATAACCGCCCGGAATCTTTTCCAGTTTCATAATTTGCTCCTTTTCGCGGGCTTGCCCTGCTGGGCTAAACCTCTCAGTCGCGGGCGCTGCCGCGACAGCTCCCCTAGTAGGGGAGCCCTTGGCAGAAGATTCGTTTTTTCGCAATAATCGCTGACGCTCCAAAACCAATACCTGCCGCAGGGCAAACAGGAGCGAAGCGCCGACCCACGAAAACGCGACGGTATGCCAAGGCCTCTCCTACTAGGAGAGGTGGCATCGAGCAAAGCGAAGATGACGGAGAGGTTTCGCAACGCTGCCGGCTTCTGCGCTGCACCCTTAAAATACCAAGCTCCCGCGCCGCTGTCAAGGCTTCCCGCTGCGACCTTATTTCACATATTCTTCACCCGGTCAGCGATTCCTTTTCACAATTACCGGATACAATAGAAACAGTTCCAAGGAGGTGCGGCAGAAGCGCCCCCTCCGAACCATTCCCTTTGAGAAAGGAAGTAACCAGTATGGATAACGAGAACAAGTGGGAATACGATTATTCCTCTGAACATAGCCAGACCGGCGAGACCGGCTACCCTAACGTCGGCTCCTCCGGCATGAACACCGCCAACACGGCAGGTACCTACGGCGAGGCCGCACAGGCTGCCCCCCAGGCCGAGCCGAACAGCGGCAGCGATGGCGGCGCGGTGCCGCCTCCGGAAGGCCCCCGGTATCAGGCCGCACAGGGAAGCCCCAAGCAGCCTCCCAAAAAGCGCCGCCGGAAAAACGGCAATATCGCCCGCAGTGCAGTTGCGCTGGTGCTGGCAGCAGCCATGGGCTTTGTCGGCGGCTTTGTTGGAGCCCGGGTGGGCAACACAGGCGGCAAGGTGGTCATCCAGCAGGTGGCACCTTCCTCCACGTCCAGCAGTGATTCCGGCTCTGCCTCCGCGGTGAACACCGCTTCCGGCATGACCACCGCTCAGGTCTCTGAGATGGTCAGCCCCAGCGTTGTGGTCATCACCACCGAGCAGGTGGTCTACTCCCAGTGGTCCTGGTACGGCCAGAGCCAGGTGGAGAGCGGTGCTGGCAGCGGTGTCGTGATCAGCTCCGACGGCTATATCCTGACCTGTGCACACGTTGTATCCGGCGCATCCAACATCACCGTGACCATCGGCGATACCGATTACCCCGCCACCGTGGTGGGCGAGGATGACACCAGTGACGTGGCTGTTCTCAAGATCGATGCCACTGACCTGACCCCCGCCACCGTTGGCAACAGCGACAGCCTTGCCGTGGGCGAGAGCGTGCTGGCCGTGGGCAACCCGCTGGGTGAACTGGGCGGCACCGTGACCAGCGGCATCGTCAGCGCCCTGAACCGCAGCGTGACCATCCAGGGCACCAGCTCCACCAACACCATGTCCCTGATCCAGATGGATGCCTCTGTCAGCCCCGGCAACTCCGGCGGCGGCCTGTTCAACATGAACGGTGAGCTCATCGGTCTGGTCAACGCAAAGTCCTCCTCCAGCGATGCGGAGGGTCTGGGCTTCGCCATCCCCATCAACGATGCCATCAAGGTGGCACAGGATCTGCTGGAGAACGGCTATGTCTCCGGCCGCCCCTACATGGGCATCACTTATCTGGCTGTGACCGATGCCCAGACCGCCGCACAGCTCAACGTCAATGCCTACGGCGTTTACGTTGTGGATGTTGTGCAGGGCGGCCCCGCCGACAAGGCCGGTCTGAAAACCGGTGACCGCATCGTGAGCATCGACGGCACTGAGATCGCCCAGAAGGACGACCTTGGCACCCTGATCCAGCAGCATGCCGCCGGTGATACCCTTTCCATCACCGTGGCCCGGGAAGGCCAGATGCAGACCGTCAGCCTGACCCTGGGCGAAAAGAACGCCCAGACCCAGCAGGCACAGAAAAACTCCTGATTCTCCCCAATTTTTTCCTGATCCATAAATCAAAAATCCCCTGACCGGCGTGAACTGGTCAGGGGATTTTCAATTGCAGGTTGTCAAGCAACGGCAGACCGTATTTTTATACCTGCCCGAACACGGTGGCGCTCAGGGGCAGGAGGACGGTCTGGCCGGTGCAGATGCGGCTGCTGCCCCGCCACAGGCTGGAGGAGATGCCGTCGCTCAGCAGCTTCCAGCTGCCGCCGGGCAGGTTGACGACCTGCGCCGTCTCGGTGGGGTTATAGTAGACGCACAGGGCGCTCCACGCTGCGCCGTCGCCCCACTGGGCGGGGAGCCGCCAGCCCACAAGAGGCTGTTCCAGCGGGAAGAACTCGATGGCGGCAGGGCTGACCTTGTCCAGCGCGCCCAGCCGGGGGAACGCCGCCCGCAGACCAATGAGCCCGCGGTAGTAATCCACAAGGCTGTGGAACTGTTCGGCCCGGTGCCAGTCCAGCCGGTTGAGGGCCGGGCTGGAATGGTAGCTGTTGCCCTGCCCCTTCTTGGTGCGGGCAAACTCCTCGCCCGCCTGCCAGAAAGGCAGGCCCATGCTGGTCAGGTAGATGCCCGCTGCCAGCCGGTTCTGGGCCAGCGCGGTCTTGTCCACAGCGGCAAACTCCGGGCGGGCGTAGCGCACCATCAGGAGCTTATCCCACAGGGTAAAGTTGTCGTGGGCCGAAACGTAGCTGATGATCTGCCCCGGGGCGTGAGGCGGCAGCTTTTCACTGCGGCACCACGCCGCCACCGAAGCACCGATATCCCAAAAACTCCCGGGCTTGCCCTCCACATAGCCCGGCTCCCGGGCATCGAAGCAGCCGCCCTTGATGGCATCCCGGGTGTTGTCGCAAAAGATGCCGATGCGCTCGTTCAGCATGTTCAGGTTGTTCTTGTTGGCCTCGTACCGGTGCAGGGCGCTGCAGCCGCCCTGCCACGGCTCACCGTACATCAGAATATCCCGCCCGCCGGGCAGCTTGTCCAGTTCAGCCCGGAGGAGGTTCATGGTCTCCACGTCATACAGGCCCATCAGGTCAAACCGGAAGCCGTCGATGTGATATTCCCGTGCCCAGTAGAGCACCGAATCAATGAGATAGCGCCGGGCCATGGGCCGCTCGGAGGCAAACTCGTTGCCGCAGCCGCTGCCGTTGGAGAGGGAACCGTCGTCGTTCTGGCGGAAGTAGTAGAGGGGCACCACCCGGTTCAGCACATTATCGGAACGATACATGTGGTTATACACCACGTCCATTACAACGCCGATGCCCGCCGCATGGAGGGCCGCGATCATCTGCTTGCACTCCCGCACCCGCACCTCACCCCGGGTGGGGTCGGTGGAGTAGCTGCCCTCGGGCACATTGAAGTTGGTGGGGTCGTAGCCCCAGTTATACTGCCGGGTCAGGGGACGGCTCTCATCCACACTGCCAAAATCGAAGATTGGCATGAGCTGGACATAGCTCACCCCCAGCCGCTTGAGGTAATTCAGGCAGGTAGGGTGGATGCCGTCGCTGCTCAGGGTCGTGCCCTGCTGGGTAAAGGCCAGAAATTTGCCCCGCCAGGCCGTGTGCACGCCGCTGGCCGGGTCCTGCGAGAAATCCCGGACGCTGACCTCCCACACACTGCGGCGGGCCGGTGGGATCACCGGCCGCACATCCCGCTCCCAGCCCTGCGGGTCCACCCGGGCCGGGTCAAAAATCATGCTGCGCACCCCGTTCACCCCTGCCGAGCGGGCGTAAGGGTCCGCTGCATTGCAGGTGCCAAACGGGGTGGTAAGGGTGAAATCGTAGTATTTTCCGTGCTGGTCGCCGGGCAGATAGATGCTCCACACGCCCTTGTCCTGCTGCTGCAGGGGCAGGGTGCCCACACAGGCCCCGCCGGTGCCCCGGCGGTACAGGTTCACTGCTGCCTGTTTTGCCGTGGGAGCCCACAGGCGCAGATGTGTCCCGGCGGGGGTATACTCCACCCCCAGCGGGCCGTAGTATTCCGTCTGGCGGGCAAAGGCTTCGCTCTCAAACAGCGTCTTCCATTCAGCAGGTGTTCTTGGCTCCATAGCAATTCATCCTTTCGTTTGACAATAGTGTAACGAACTTTGTCCTTTATTTCAACCCTTTCCTTGCAAAACGTACCAGACTCCACTATACTGAAAGAAAAAGCACTGCACGGAGGGAAGTTTTATGGCATACACCGATGATTGGGAAAGTCTGATGAACGGCGTGTTCGGCCCGGGGGGCAGATTCAAGGCCGCCCCCGGCACTTCTGCACCCAAAACAGGCGGCAGCGCCGCCCTGCCTGACCTGAACGCGGCGCTTCTGGAACAGCAGAAACGGCTGGACGAGCTGTTGAAGCAGCAGAACGCCCAGCTCAAAAACCAGAGCGATGCCACCGCCGCCGCGCTGGAAAGCAGCCGCCAGATGCTGCGGGACATGGAGGACGAAGGCCTGCTGGCCAGGGGCACCACCGACGTGAAGCCGGAGCACCTGGGCAGCTTTGAAGGCCTTGCCGCCGAGGTCAAGCAGACGGTGCTGGGGCAGGATGCTTTTGTGGACAGCGTGGTGCGGGCCATGCGCCGCCCCTTTGTGCTGGGCACCGAAGCCCCCGCCGCCCGCAACGTCATCCTGCTCACAGGCGGGGCAGGCACAGGCAGGCATTTTGCACTGGAAGAAACTGCCCGCTGCATGGCGGCCCGGGGCCTTTTGCAGAGCGACAGGATCGCCACGCTGGATCTGGCTCTTTACCCCAATTCCGGAGCCGAGAAGCTCTTCCTGCAGGACCTCTACGCCGCCCTGCACGCGCCCGGGGAGATCCTTGCCTTTGAGCACTACGAGAGCTGTTATCCCGGCTTTCTGAAAACCCTGTCTGATCTGGCCGTCAAGGGCAGTGCCCCCCTGTCCAGCCGGTATCTCGTGAACAAGGAGGGCATCCTTGTGGATGCAGGTACGGCGCTGGCCCCGGGAGCCGTCAGCCGCATCGACCCCTGCGGCAAATACCTCATCTTCTACTCCCACAAGGGCCGGGAGGCACTGGCTGACAAATTCGGCGCGGCGCTGGTGTCGGCACTGGGGGATGTCTGCGAGACGGCCTCCTACACCCGGGAGGATCTGGCCGCCCTTGCCGCACAGCAGCTCAACGCGCTGGCCCAGAAGATCCGCACCCGGCTGGGGCTGACCCTTTCCGCCGGGGCCGACGTGCGGGACTATGTCGCAGCCCAGTGCACCGCACAGAAGGGTGCCGCCGGGCTGGCCGAATGCTGTGACCGCATCTTCCGCGCCCTGAGCGAATACTGCCTGCAGACCGATGAAACCCTTACCGGCACCGTGACCCTGACCGCCGGGCCGGAAGGGGTGCTGTTCCGCCTGAACGACGGCGCAGACCAGGCCCTGTTCGACCTGCTGCCCGCCGCCTACACCGGCGCGCTGGATGCCATCCGCGCCGAGATCAACGAGCTGGTGGGCCTTGCCCCGGTCAAAGAATATGTGTTCGGTCTGGCCGACAACCTGCAGGTGCAGCAGCGCCGCGCCGCCGCCGGGCTCAAGACTGCCAGCCTTTCGATGCACATGATCTTCACGGGCAACCCCGGCACCGGCAAGACCACCATTGCCCGGCTGGTGGCACGGTATCTGAAAGCCATCGGTGCCCTCAAGGGCGGCCAGTTGGTGGAGGTGACCCGTGCCGACCTGGTGGGCCGCTACACCGGCCACACCGCCCCCCTGACCAACAGCGTCATCGAGAGCGCCCTGGGTGGTGTGCTCTTCATTGACGAGGCATACAGCCTCTACCGCGGCGAGCAGGACAGCTTCGGGCTGGAAGCCATCGACACGCTGGTGAAGGGGATGGAGGATCACCGGGATGAGCTGGTGGTCATTCTGGCGGGTTACACCAGGGAGATGGAGACCTTCCTCACCGCCAACAGCGGCCTTGCCAGCCGTTTTCCCAACCGGATCGAGTTCCCGGACTACACCGCCGTGGAGCTGCTGCAGATCACCCAGGTCCTTGCCAAAAACAAGGGCTACACCCTGGCCGAAGCCTGCACCGAACCCCTGCTGGGCTATTATGCCCGCTGGCAGGAATCCGATGCCCGCACCGCCGGCAATGGCCGCCTTGCCCGCAACACACTGGAAAAGGCCATCTTCCACCAGAGCCGCCGCCTTGTCGCCGAGCCCGCCGCCGCGCTGGATCTGATCCTGCCCAGTGATCTGGAATTGAAGGAACCGTAAACACGCAAAAAAGGACTGCTTTTGCAGTCCTTTTTGTGTTATTGATGCTGTTCTGCCAGCCGGGCGGTCATCTCCCGCATTCCCTGCCGCACTTCGGGCGGGGCAACCACTTCTATCTTGCCGCCAAAGCCGCAGACCCAGCCATAGAACTGGTCACTGACGCAGATGGGGACATCAAAATGGAGGCAGCCATTCTCCTCGGGTAAAAACATGGGCGTTGCGCCAAAGCGCTCCCGCATGGCACCTTCCAGATCCGCGGTGCACCGCAGGGTAACGCGATGCTCCGGCCCGCCGTACATTCCAAAGTGCTTGCGCAGATAGGCAGGCAGGTCAAGATCCGCAAACTGCTCCTGACCCCGCCGTGGCGCATCCAGCACCCGGACCCCGCTCATCTTGTCCACCCGGTAATGGCGGATGCCCTTTTCGTCGGCAAAGGCAATGAGGTAGTAGCACCCGTTCTCCCAGGCCAGCTGCCACGGGCTGACGGTCCTTTTCTCTTTCTCGCGGCTGTCGGCTTTTCTGTAGAGGAACTCCACCATTTTACCGTTGTTGATGGCCTCGTGCAGGGCATCGATGCTGTACAGCAGGCTCTTGCTGTCGGTCTTGGGGCGGCCCTCCACATAGACCTGACGCTGCAGCTGGCTGCCCTCGTAGTTGGAGCAGAGCTTTTCCAGCTTGTGGATCAGCCGCCTGCTCGTGGTGCCGGATACCACCCGGCTTGCCTGCACGGCATCCACCAGCAGCTTGAGCTCCGCCAGATCAAAGGTGCGGCTGGCAAGGAAATACCCGCCGCCCCGGCCCCGGCGCAGCTTGATGTCATAGCCCAGCGCACCCAGTGCCTCAATATCGCTGTACACGCTCTTGCGCTCACAGCGGATGCCCTGCGCCTCCAGCAGCTCCACCAGCTGCGGCACATTCAGCAGGTGGTTTTCATCGGTCTGCTGCTCAAAAATACGCAATAGCGCCAGCAGCTTGGATTTCTGGCCTTCCTGTTTGGGCATTCGGTACACCTCATTTTTTCGTGTTGTGCCAAACCTCTCAGTCTCGCTTCCAGCTCCCCAGCAGGGGAGCCAGAAAAAACAGCAGTGCTGTGTGCTGAAAAGGTTACGGCGCTTTCTTATCAAACGCCGCGCGGCGCTGGGTGGACAGGCGGAACATCTCCTCCAGCTTTTCCCGGTCATCGGCCACAAGGGCGTTGCGCATCTCGTTCAGCGCCCCGCTGAACTGGTCGATCTCGGAGATGAGGTTTTCCTTGTTCCAGAGGAATAGCTCCGCCCACATCTTATCGTTGATGCGTGCAATGCGGGTCAGGTCCCGGAAGGAATCTCCGGTGTACTCGCACAGCGAGGTATTGTCGTTGGCGCACATCAGGCTGACGGCGATGGCATGGCAGAGCTGGCTGACATAGCCGATCATCCTGTCATGCTCCTGCACGGTCAGGGTGCAGATATGCTTGAAGCCCAGCACCTCGGCCAGCTCCCTGGCCCACTGAATGGCCTCCGGGGTGTTCTTTTCCGTAGGGGTCACAATGAAGTTGGCCGGGGTAAAATTCACCTCGGCGGCGTGCTCCACGCTGGAGGTCTCACGGCCCGCCATGGGGTGGCTGGCAATGAACTCCACGCCCGGCCTGCACATGGCCTGAATGGGCTCCACCAGACCGGTCTTTACGCCCGACACATCGGTAAAGATGCAGCCCTCCTTCAGCAGGTGGCCGTAGGTCCGGAACCACTCGATCAGGGCCGTGGGGTACAAGCCAAAGATGATATGATCGGCCTGACATACCAGATCCTCAAAATCGTGGGTCTTGCCGCTGGCGATATAGCCGTGGTCGAGGGCATACTGCAGATGGCCCTCGCTGCGGTTGATGCCGTCCACATGGAACCCGGCCCTGCTCAGCTCCAAGGCGTACTTGCCGCCCAGCAGGCCCAGGCCCACGATGAGATAACGCTTTGATTTATCCAACATGTTCCACCTCCGCGCCCAAAGGCTTGATGGCTTCCAGAAAATCCGGCCAGCTCTTGGCAACGGCCTCGGCTCCGCTGATGGGCAGGGCCAGCCCGGTGGCCAGCGCCAGCACCGCAAGGCTCATCACCACGCGGTGGTCGTTGTGGCCGGAAAGCGGCTGCTCCGGGGCATGGAGCGCTCCGGCACAGCCATGGATGGTAATGGTGCCGCCCTCGCTCTCCAGCTGCCCGCCGCAGGCCCGCAGCTCAGTCTCCATGGCCTCGATGCGGTCACTCTCCTTGATGCGGAGACGCTCGGCGTTGCGGATGACCGTGGTGCCCTCACACAGCAGGCCCAGCACCATCAGCACAGGGCCCAGGTCGGGGCAGTCGGCAAGGTCGATGTCCGTTCCGTGGAGCGGGGCCTTTTCAAACACCACGCCCTGCCCGGTGCGGGTGAATCTTGCACCGCACCGCCGGAGGATTTCCAGAATGGCCGCATCGCCCTGCAAGGTCTCCTCAGACAGGCCGGTGATGGCCACACCGCCGGTCACAGCGCCCAGCACGGCAGGAAAAGCCGCCTGGCTGTAATCGCCCTCCACGGTGTAATCACCGGGAAGATAGTGCTGCCCGCCGGGAATTTCCAGCGTGTTTTCATCCAGCCAGCGGCTCTCCACGCCAAAGGCGTGCTGCACCGCGCGGGTCATATCGATGTAGCTCCGGCTCTCCACAGGCGGGATGAGGTGCAGTGTGCTGGTGCCGCCCAGCAGGGGCAGGGCAAACAGCAGCCCGCTGATGAACTGGCTGGACACGTTGCCCGCCAGCTCGTACTCGCCCGGGGTCAGGGCACCTTCCACAGTCAGGCGGTCCGCGCTCTGCTCAAAACGCAGGCCCTGCTGCTGATACAGCGTTTTGTAGACCGACTGGGGCCGCTCCATCAGCCGCCCACGGCCCGTAAAAGTTACTTCCTGCCCGGTCAGGCTGGCCAGTGGGATGAGGAAGCGCAGGGTACTGCCGCTCTCACAGCAGTCCACGGGGGCATCAACCGGCAGAAAGCGTCCCAGCCCCTCCACCACCGCGTCGTTTTCACCGGTGGTGACACGGGCGCACAGTCGGCCCGCCGCGCCCAGCGTGGCGGAGATATCCTTGCTGAAAGCAAGATGATGGAGATGGGAGGTTCCCTTTGCCAGCGCCGCGCAGAGCACCGCCCGGTGAGCCATGCTTTTGCTGGGCGGCGCGGCGATCCTGCCGCCCACCGTCCGGCTTGATTTTATCGTAATGTTCATCGTGTTACTTTACCTGGCTCACCCTCTCCGTCAGCGCTTTGCGCTGCCACCTCTCCCAAAGGGCGAGGCCTTGGCAGTCCACCGCAAGGTCTGTGGTTTCGCCAGAGGCTCTCCCTTTGGGAGAGCTGGCAAAGCCGTCAGGCTTTGACTGAGAGGGTGAGGCCGTTCATCGTGTTACATATCCCGGCCAATGGCCCATGCGACCTGACGGCACTTTGCCCTGGCCTGTGCAAAGGCATCCGGGGTCAGGCACTGTGCGCCATCGCTCCATGCGTGACGGGGATCATAGTGGACTTCCACCTCCAGGCCGTCGGCACCGGCGGCCACAGCGGCGATCATCATCGGCTCAACCAGATTGGCCTTGCCGGTGGCGTGGCTGGGGTCCACGATGATGGGCAGATGGGTCTTTTCGTGGATGATGGGCACAGCAGAGAGGTCGAGGGTGTTGCGGGTGTACTTCTCAAAGGTGCGGATGCCCCGCTCGCAGAGAATGACCTGCTCGTTGCCGCCGGCCATGATATACTCTGCGGACATGATCCACTCCTCGATGGTGTTGCAAAGGCCGCGCTTGAGCAGAACAGGCTTGTGCATCTTACCCACGGCCTTGAGCAGCTGGAAATTCTGCATGTTGCGGGCACCGATCTGTACCACGTCCACATATTCCTCAAACTCCGGGATCCGGTCCTCGCTCATCAGCTCGGAGACGATGGGCATTCCGGTGGCCTCCCGGGCCTTGACCATATCGAGGATGCCCTCGGTCTCCAGACCCTGGAAGGAGTAGGGAGAGGTGCGGGGCTTATAAGCGCCGCCGCGGAACAGGCTTGCACCGCCCGCCTTTACGCCGTTGGCAATGCGCAGTGCCTGCTCCTCACCCTCGATGCTGCAGGGGCCTGCCATCACGGCGATCTTCTCGCCCCTGCCGATCTTCACGCCGCCGCAGTCGATGATGGAATCGGCGGGGTGGAACAGGCGGTTGGCCCGCTTATAGGGGGCGGACACGCGGGTGACGTTGTCGATCCAGGGGTTGGCCAGCACGTCGCGCTCATCGATCTTGGTGGTATCGCCCACCAGACCGAACACATTGTAATCCTTGCCGGTGATCAGGGTCACATCCAGGCCCTGTTTCTCGAATTTGTCTACGATCTTTTCCAGCTCTTCCTTGGGGGTGCCTTTTTTGGTCGAAATGATCATCTTGTTTCTTTTCCCTTCTGTTTTGTCTCTATGCTTTCAGTTTTGCTGCACAGCCTGCCCTACTTGCCAAGGGCTCCCCCTTCGGGGGAGCTGGCGAGCGAATGCGAGACTGAGAGGGTTGTTACTGCACCAGGTGCGTCTGCGCGCCGCCATCCAGCCGGAGCAGCTGCACAAGGTAGGCGCAGGCATGGAGATATCCGCTGACCCCCTCGCCTGCAAAGCGGCCCTGACAGCCAAAGGAGACCACATCCACGCTGCGGAAGGGCTCCTTGCCGCTGGGGTCGGCCAGCATCACTTCCACGGCGGGCACGCCGCACACCTGCAGCGCTTCCAGAATGGCCACGCTGTAATAGGCGTAGCCGCCCGGGTTGAGGATGATGCCATCGGCCCGGCCTGCCGCCGACTGGATCTCATCGATGAGGTCACCCTCGTGGTTGGACTGAAAAAAGTCCACCTGAACATCCATCTGGGCACAGCCCGCCTCAATATAATCCAGCAGTGTATTGAAATCGATCTGCCCCTCCATGCCCGGCTCCGTGAACTGGGTCAGGTTGAGGTTGGGACCGTTAATGACTAAAAATTTCATCCAGCGCCTCCATTGCCGCCGTCACGGCATCCGCAGGGGTGGTCTTGTTGGGGATCACAGCATCCGCTGCCGCCAGATAGAGCGGGCGGCGCTGGGCTTCCATGGTTTTCAGGGCCTCAGGGCTGGTGGAAAGGGGCCTTCCGCCGCCCACCAGCAGATCTTCCAGCGGCCGGTCGATAAAGAGCACGATGCCGTTGGCGTGGAGCGCCCGGAGGTTTGCCGGGTCTTTGACCACGCCGCCGCCGCAGGAGATGACCTGCCGGTTCTCCCTGGCAAAGCGGGCGGTCTGCACGGCCTCCAGCTTCCGGAAGCCTGCCTCCCCCTCAGCGGCAAAGATGTCCGGGATGCTCCGGCCGTCGGCCTTGACGATCTCCTCGTCCAGATCCACGAACCGCTTGCCCAGCCGTTCCGCCAGAGCGCGGCCCAGGGTGGATTTGCCCGAGGAGGGCATCCCGATGAGGGCAATGTTCAGCTGTTCCCGCCGCAGCTCGCTGGTCACACGGGCGATCTCGGCACCGGCATCCTCAAACTTGCGGTCGAGGAAAAATTCTGCCGCGTACACTGCCTGCGCCACCAGCATTTCCAGACCGCCGACGGCAACGGGCACGCCCAGCTCCTCGGCCCGGAGGATGAGCTCGGTCTTATCGGGATTATAGATAACATCGATCACGGCTTCCAGCCCGGGCATGGAGGTGATATCCAGGGCGCTCACGCCCACATTGGGGTACATGCCCACCGGCGTGGTGTTGATGATGATCTGCGCCCCGGTGGTCAGGGCCTGAGCATAAGTCAGCTCTCCCTTTTCGGGGTCGGGATGGCGGCTGACGGTATAGATCTGTTTCGCACCCCGGTCATGGGCCACGGCCCAGGTGGTGTTGTGGGTGCCGCCGGTGCCCAGAATGAGCACGGTCCTGTCCTTGAACTCCACCCCGTGTGCATCGCACAGGTAGGAGAAGCCGGGGTAATCGGTGTTGTAGCCGTAAAGCAGGCCGTTCCTGTTGACGATGGTGTTCACGGCGTTGATGGCCTTGGCGTGGGGGTCGATGTAGGAGCAGTACTCCATGACCACCAGCTTATAGGGGATGGTGACATTGATGGCCCTGAACTGCCGCCGGGTCATAAAGGCCCGGACTTCCTCTTCCGTGGGCAGGGGGCACAGGTCGTACCGGTAGCCGCAGAGCATCTCGTGGATGACCTTGGAGTAGGAGTGGCCCAGCCGCCCGCCGATGAGTCCGTATTCCATTTACAGCACCTCCTTGCGGTAGCCAGTGGGGTCCTCCATCCAGGCCATGCCGTATTTTGCGGTGAGCAGGTCGCCCACGGCCAGCGCGGCGACACAGGTCTGCACAATGGCAGCCCGGGGCACGATGCAGGGGTCGTGGCGGCCCTGAATGGACAGCTCCGCGTCCTTCTTTGCGATATAATCCACCGTGTCCTGCGTTTTGTAGATGCTGGGGGTAGGCTTGACCGCCGTGCGGAACACCACGGGCATCCCGTTGGAGATGCCGCCGTTCAGGCCCGCATTGTGGTTGGTGGCGGTGACGATGCGCTCCCCCTGCATCCGGAAGGCATCGTTGGCCTCCGAGCCCTTCTGGTCCGCAAAGCCGAAGCCGGAACCGAACTCGATGCCCTTGACCGCCGGGATGGAGAAGGCCAGGTGAGCGAGCTTGCTCTCCACGCTGTCGAAATAGGGTTCACCCACGCCTGCGGGCAGGCCCAGAATGGCGGTCTCCAGCACACCGCCCACACTGTCGCCCTCGGCACCGGCGGCACGGATGGCAGCTTTCATGGGTTCCTCCACACTGCCGTCCAGCAGGGCAAAGCCCTCGGACTTGTTCAGCAGTGCCTCGGCCTGCGCCGCCAGCGCGGCGGGATCATCCAGCGCAAAGGGGGCATCGCTGATCCCGGCACACCGCCCGATGTGCGTCACGATCTCGATCCCGGCCCGGTTCAGGGCTCCCAGCACCAGAGCGCCGCCCGCCACCAGCGCGGCGGTGACGCGGCCCGAAAAGTGGCCGCCGCCCCGGGCATCCTGATAGCCGTGGTACTTGGCGTAGGCAGTGTAATCCGCGTGGCCGGGCCGCAGCAGGTCAGCCGTTTTGGCATAGTCGCCGCTGCGGGTGTTCTGGTTTTCGATCATCAGGGCAATGGCGGTGCCGGTGGTGCGGCCATTGACCACGCCGGACAAAAACTGCACCGCATCCCCCTCCACACGGGGGGTGGAAAGGCCGTCGCCCCGGGCACGGCGCTTGTCCATGCAGGCAGCAAGAAAGGCTTCGTCCACAGGCACGCCCGCCGCCATGCCGTCCAGCACCGCGCCGACAGCCCTGCCGTGACTCTCGCCAAAAATGGTCAGCGAAAGGTCGCTGCCAAAGGTGTTTTTCATGGCTTACTCCTCCACACCCAGCAGGGGGCGCAGGCCCTCCACGGGGATGGTCTCGGCCCGCCAGCAGCCCAGACCCGGCACCTTGATCACCGTGATCTGGCCGCCCTGGGCCTTTTTATCGTGCAGCATCTCGGCCAGCACCTTTTCCTTGTTATAGGTGGTGCGGGTGGGCAGGCCAATGCGGCGGTAGACCGCCCGCACCCGCTTCTGCAGCGCCTTGGATTCGATCATGGGCAGCATGCCCAGCGCCACGCACTCGCCGTGGAACAGGCCCACGGTGCGGCGGCCCTTGATGCCCTTGACAGCCTCGATGCCGTGGCCGATGGTGTGGCCGAAGTTCAGGGCCTTGCGCATCCCGCGCTCGGTCTCATCCTGCTCCACAACGTTCTTCTTGAACCGCAGGCTGCGGTAGATGATCTCGCTGATCTGGGTGTCGATATCGCCCTTTTCAAAGATGGCGAACAGCTCGGGGTCCGCCAGCAGGCCTGCCTTGACCGCCTCCGCCAGGCCGTTGATGTAGTGGCGGCGGGGCAGGGTGGAAAGGGTGGCCGGATCCACGATGACCAGCTTGGGCTGCCAGAATGCGCCCACGATATTTTTGGTATCGCCCAGATCCACAGCGGTCTTGCCGCCGATGGAGGAATCGATCATGGAAAGGGTGGTGGTGGGGCAGTTGATAAAATCGATGCCCCGCATGTAGATGGCAGCGGCAAATCCGGCCAGATCCCCGACCACGCCGCCGCCCACGGCCACCACCAGGTCGCCGCGGCCCATGTTGAACTCCAGCATCTGCCGGAGCACCGTTTCCAGGATCTTGAAGCTCTTGCTGGCCTCACCCTGCGGCACCGTGATGATGGTGGATTCCCGGCACTGGTCGGCCACGCGCTGGGCATACTCGGCAGGCACACCGCTGTCGGTGACAACGGCCACCTTGCGGTCCAGCCGGGCAAACTGGTACAGATTTTCCAGCGCGCCGTTCTTCAGGATGATATCATAACTGCGCTCGCCCAGATTCATGGTGAGCTTTGTCCCGATGAAATCGCTCATTTCGTATACACTCCTAACAGCCGTACCGTGCGGCAGACATGATTCAGCTCGCGCAGCAGCGCGGCGGTCTCGTCGGCTGTGGGGTCGCCCACCAGCTCGACGTAAAAATAATACTCAAACGGCACATGAGGCATGGGCCGGCTCTTGATGGACTCCATATTGAAGCCGCTGGCACCGATGATCTGGATCACCTCGGCCAGTTTGCCGGGCTTATTGTCCACCGTGAACAGCAGCGAGAACCGGTTGCCCGCCGTGGGCTTTTCGCGGCTGAGGACGATGAAGCGGGTGGTGTTGTCGCCATCGGTGTTGATGCTGGGCACCAGCACCTCCAGCCCGTACAGAGCGGCCGTTTCCACGCTGGCAATGGCCGCCTTGGTCCGGTCGCCGCTTTCCGCCACAAACTTTGCCGCCATGGCCGTGTTGGGCATGGCCGTGGCAGGCAGGCCGAACTGCTTCAGGAAGGTCTCGCTCTGGGCAATGGCCTGCTGGTGGCTGTACACACGGGTCAGGTCGGAAAGCTGGGTGCCGGGCAGCACCAGCAGGTTCTGGGAGATGGGCAGGTCGTAGACATCCACCACCCACAGCCCGGGGTGGTTGTAACACAGGTCCAGCACAGCGGAAACATCGCCTGCGTGGCTGTTTTCAAAGGGCACCACGCCGTGGGCGGCATCGCCCTTTTCCACGGCATCGAACACCTCATCCCAGGTGGGGCAGCTCACAGCCTCGGCATGGGGAAAGAGCGCCCGGAGCGCGATGTGGGCAAAGGCACCCTCCACGCCCTGATAGGCGGCGCGGCTGCGGCCCAGCACCTCAGCCTCGTACTGCTTGGCCACGTCCATCATGTTCTGCACATGATCCCGGTAATAGGGGCGCAGGGCCGGGTCCCCGATCCGCGCTTCGGCCTTGTCCAGCACCACCTTTTCGCGGGCGGCATCAAAGATGGGCAGGCCGTGGGCCTTTTTGTATTCCGCCACGCTGAGCACCGCCTTCATCCGCCGCTCAAACAGGGCAGCCAGCTGGGCATCCACCGTGTCGATCTCCCGGCGGGCCTGTTCCAGTGCGTCCATCATTCCACATCCTTTGCATTTCGTGATACTGGATTAGTATACCATAACTCGGACACGGAAACAACAAAGGGCGCACGGTTTCAGGGTGGATAACTTTTCAACTAGCACCTGCAAGAAGCGAATAGAATTGAAGAGGTGCCGCCCGTGGCAGCACCTCTTCAGCGTTTCAGATCTTCCCGGCTCCGCGCCGTTCCATAGTATCTCCCATAGGGGTTTTCCAGCTCAGCGGCACGGGGCGGAGCGGGCGCGGCAGGCGGTTCCGGCGCGGGGGCCGGGCGGCGTGGCGCGCCTTTTTCCCGGCGCAGGATACGGAACCGCATCGGCTCACCCCTCCACTTCCACGGTGGAGACTGCCCCGGCGGTCAGTGCCTGCCAGAGCTCCTCGCCGCCCACAAGGTTCTCCTCAGTGCCGGTGTTCCAGGCCCCGCGCATCCCGATGTAGAAATCCGCGAGATAGGTCTGGCTGTCGCCGCCCTGGGCGTGGGTGGTGTCGGCCCGGTACTCGCCCAGATCAAGCCCGGTCAGCACCGGGCAGTCCGTCCAGCGGTAGACCATATTCCACCAGTCGCTGTCGCTTCCGGCCTCGGGCAGGGTGCCGTCCAGATACCGCAGGGAGCCGGTGCTCTCCTGAAAGCCCGCCGGGTCATACAGCAGGAACACCGAGCTCAGGCCGCCCGCCACATCCGTGGCCAGCTTGGTGGTGCCCGCCATGGTCAGGTAGGCATCGCTCTCGGTCTGGGTGTCCCCGGCAGAATAATCCAGCGTGTAGACATTCAGGGTCACGACCGTCTTGCCGTCGCCGTTCAGGTCCTCGCCGTACCGGGCCAGCTGCTCCTGCAGGGCGGTCACGGTATCATCCGGCAGGTAGTAGGGGGCCACCACTGCCACATTATAATCGGGCTTGGTGGTAAAGAAATACTGCCCGATGAAGCTGTACGCCACAAAAGCCGCTGCAATGCCGATCAGGAGGACCCACTTGAGGTTATAATCCCACCAGTTGGCCCAGCGCTCTTTGCGGGTATACTGTTTTTCCGCCCGCGGGGTAAGGTCTGCGGGGTCGATGTCCCGCTCGTAGCGATAGCTTGCCATAGTTCTCCTTACAGTTGGGCCAGAATGGTCTGGCGCACGGCATCGGGCAGCTGCTTCTGTTCCGCCTTGCTCATGCCTGCGGTCTGGATGGCGGGCAGGATGCGCACCCGGATATCGCCGGGTGTGGCCCGCAGGCCGTGGCCCTCAAACAGGCCCCGCGCACCGGAGATGGCCACCGGCACCACGGGCACCCCCGTCTTGATGGCAATGCGGAAGGCACCGGCCTTGAACTCGCCCGCGCCGCCCTCTTCGCCCTTGTAGCGGGTGCCCTCGGGGAAGATGACGAAGCTCCGGCCGCTCTCCACGATGGCGGTGGCATCGTTCAGGGCCTTGACGGAAGCGCGGATGTCATCCCGCTTGACGAACACACAGCCCAGCAGCTTCATCCAGCGGTTGAGCAGGGGGATCTTTTCCAGCTCCTCCTTTGCCAGAATGCCGTGGGGCGCGTCCAGCGCGGTCAGCAGGATGGGGATATCATAGTAGCTGCGGTGGTTGCCCACGAACACGCAGGGCCCCGCCGGGATATTCTTCTGCCCTTCCACCGTCATCCGGGCCCCCGTAACACGCAGGATGCCCCGGCTCCAGCGGGGGATGTTGGCCTTGACGATCTGCTCCACCGCGTCCAGATCCCCGGCAGCCAGGGCGCGCTCGGCCCGGCGCAGGGTGGCATAGTGCACGATCATATAGCCAAACAGATAAACGAATAACGCAATGGTGCGTAAAATGCTCAAATTCCTTTCCTCCTTCCGGCCCAAAAGGCCAGTATCATTGTAACATACTTTGGGACAAAATGGGAGAGAACACACTTTTTTTACAAATACGTGCTTTTTAGCTTGCAAAATCCACAAAATCCGGGTATATTTATAAGCAGAAAGGTAGCACAATGGCATTGCTGCCCATTACAAAAGAGAGGTATTCCGGAACAAATGGGTTTATTTCCTTCTTCTAAAGATTTCAAGGACGGGCCGGGCGTTGAAAAGGACACGCCCCGCAAAACGGGCGTAGGCCGCTTTTTTGAGCTGGTGGGCCGCGATATGAGCAGCATGTTCCTTGCAAACCTGCTCACCTGCATCGGCTTTCTGCCGGTGATCTGCCTGGTGTACATCGGCTTCCTGATGAACAACCTGACCGTAATGATCGTCAGCGCCATTGCGGGCGGCATCCTTGCAGGCCCCGCGCTGGCCGGCATGTACGACACGGTGCTGCGCGCCCTGCGTGACGAGGCCGGTTACTGGTGGACAACCTACCGCCGGGCCTTCCGGCAGAACTTCAAGGCCAGCATCCTGCCCGGCATCCTGTACTGCGTGGTCGTCACGGTGCAGATCTTCCTGGTCTATTTCTGCTTCAACATGCTGTACCACGGCACCAACGTGGGCGTTCCCATGTGGGTGGCCACGGTGCTGAACCTTGTGCTGTTCCACATGCTGTTTTCCTACATGTGGCCCCAGATCGTGCTGCTGGATCAGCCCCTGCGCCTGACGCTGAAAAACAGCCTGAACTGCATGATCGCGTTCCTGCCCCATGCGCTGGCCGCAGCGCTGGTCACCATCCTGTTCTGGGGCCTGGTGATCCTGTGCATGCCGCTGGGCCTGCTGCTGATGCTGGTGTTCGGCTTCTGGTTCCAGTGCGAGATCTGCTGCCAGATCGTCTACGGCGACCTGAACCGGGTGTTCCACATTGAGGAGAGCATCCAGAAGCTCCACGATGCCCAGCTGGAAAAGGAGCTGCGCGCCGAGCGCGGCGAGGACACCCCCGAAGAATAACACTGCGCCGTCCACAGCGCGCAAAGGAGAGAAGTGCGGATGGAACAACGGAACAATCTGGTGCTGCACGGCACCGAGACCTTCTCCCGGGGCGCACTGGACAATGTGGCGCTGGAAAGCGGCGCGGTGGTGCTGGATTCCTCCGCCGGCCGCTATCTGCCCTACGGCAGCTATACCACCCCGGAGTTCGCCATGCCGGCCTTTTGCAACCTGAATGTCAGCTGGAACGCCAGCGCCCCCCACAACACCATGGTCGAGGTGCGCTGCCGGGTCTATGCCGGGAACACCTGGACCGGCTGGCTCAGCTTTGGCAAGTGGGCACCGGATTACCCCCGCTGCAGCATCAAAGCCCAGAGCGAGGACGGGCTGGTGTTCCTGATGGGGGATACCGTCACCGTTGCCACACCGGGCGGCGGCACCGGCATCCAACTGCAGGTGAACCTTTCCACCAACGATGACAAGGCCACCCCGGCTGTCCGGCTGCTGGCCGCTGCCGCACGCCCCCTTGCCTGGGAGAAGTACAACGGCCACCCGCTGAACCGGCGGCTCTACCTGCCGGAATACTGCCTGAGCGCCCACGACCCCAGCTTTGGCCGGGAGATGGACCTTCCCCTTGTGATGGCGGCCCTGATGAACCGCTACGGCGAGGATATCCTGCCCGAAGAAGTGGCCTACGCCATGGAGGACAAAGCCACCAGCTCCACCGGCAACGCCGCCTTTGCGGCTGCGGCGGCGGGCTGCTGCGGCTACCCCTGCTGGCAGGCCTGGATGGATCTGGCCGACCTGCGCGCCCAGATCCACGATGACTGCTCCATCGCAGTCCGGGTGGAGCGCCGCGTCCGGGGCCAGCGGGACCCCGTGGGGGTCTGGATGGGCCTGCGGGGCTTTGGGCACGATGATGCCGTTCTGGCGGATTTCGTGCTGCTGAACGACCCCACTGCCGACAGCGACGGTGCCGTGAACTGCACCATGGCGCTGTCGGATTTTATGCGATACTTCACGGGCCGGGCCATTGCCCTGCGGCCCAAGCAGCGGGAAGTGGCCGCCGATCTGCCCAACCGGGTGCGATGCGACCTGACCCGCGCCGAGGATGGCAGCTATTTCTTTGAGCAGCGGGGCCAGCAGGACCCGCTGCCGGAGGATTTTTCCGGCTGGGCGGCTTATGCCGTCCACGATGGCGTGGCCCACGCCACCACTGCCCACCGCACCTTCCGCCGGATGGAGCGCACGCCCGAGGGCGGGCTGCTCTTCCCGCCCGAACAGCTGGCCGCAGGCGGCCGCTGCAGCGTGTACGCGGTGGACCAGACCGGGCGGATGCGGGTGGCGGAAGTCCGTCTCCCCGCGCCCCCCAAGCCCGCGGCAGAGCCTGCCGCACCCCAACAGGACCCAAGCACCGTGCAGCCCGGCCTCTGAGCCGGCAGCGCAAAGCGCTTTTCGGGATAGAAACCACAACATAGGGAGGAATACATTATGGCAAAAACGATCATCACCATTGGACGTGAGTACTGCACCGGCGGCAACTACATCGCAGAGGATGTTGCAAACGCACTGGGCATCAAGCTCTACGACAAGGAGCTGATCACCATGGCCGCAAAGCATTCCGGCCTCTCGGAGGAAGCCGTAGCCGCCAGCGAAAAACGCCGCACCCACAGCCTGCTGTACAGCCTGTATACCATGGGCAACGAGCTCCCGCTGGGTGATCAGGTGTTCATCCTGCAGAGCCGCATCATCAAGCAGCTGGCCGAGGAAGGCCCCTGCGTCATTCTGGGCCGCTGCGGTGACTATGTGCTGCGGGATCGCAAGGATGTGCTGCGCGTGTTCATCTACGCACCGGTGGAATGGCGGCGTGAGCTGGCCAAGACCGACCCGTTGGTCAAAGCACACGACGAGAAGGGCATCAAGGAAGAGATCGAAAAGACCGACCGCAACCGTGCTGCCTACTACAACTACTACACCCAGAACCGCTGGGGCGATGCCCACAACTATGATCTGGCCATCAACGCCGCCCTGGGCCGCGAGACCTGCGTCAAGATGATCCTGGACGCTGTCGCCGCCAAGGAAAAGACCATGGCTGAGTGATCCCCGCCGGGCCGGACGGCCCAAAAAACAATGCTGCTTCGTGGGTAGGGTGCTTTTGTGCTCTGCCCACGTTTTGGGCAACGGCAACGACCACCGCCAGTGGCGGATGAAGGGAGGAACCGTTGGCGCGGCAGTCAGCGAAACGCAGGTGCTGTTTACAGCACGAAGCGATCGCCGGACACCACAGGAGGGGCGGGACACCTCCCTCCTGTTCAAGCATAAACCCTCGTCTATCATTCAACGTCAAAAGGAGAAATCGTGGAAAACAAACAGCTCAATCTTTCCGAACCCGAAAACATCATGGGCACCATGGATGTCAACCCGCTGCTGATCAAGCTCAGCATCCCGATGATGATCTCCATGCTGGTGCAGGCACTGTACAACGTGGTGGACTCGATCTTTGTCGCCCGTGTCAGTGAGAACGCCCTGACCGCCGTCTCTCTGGCCTTTTCGCTGCAGAACATGATGTTCGCCGTAGGCATCGGCACCGGCGTGGGTGTCAACGCCCTGCTCTCCAAGAGCCTGGGCGAAAAGAACCAGTACCGCGCCAACAAGACCGCCGAGAACGGCCTGTTCCTGGCACTGTGCAGCTACCTGGTCTTTCTGGTGCTGGGCCTGACCGTTGTGCGCCCCTACTTCTACGCCCAGACCGCCGATGCCGACATCGCCGAGCAGGGCATCCGCTACCTGACCATCTGCTGCGTACTCAGCCTGGGCATGTTCATGCAGGTGATGAACGAGAAGCTGCTGGCTGCCACCAGCCGCACCACCCTGAGCATGATCAGCCAGCTGGTGGGTGCCATCGTCAACATCATCCTTGACCCCATCTTCATCTTTGGCTACTGCGGCGAGGCTCTGTCCGGCACCACCGGTGCAGCTTTGGCCACCGTCATCGGCCAGTTCTGCGGCGCAGGGGTCTCCTTCTACCTCAACCTCCGCAAGAACCCCGATATCCAGCTGGATTTCAAGGGCTTCCGCCCCAGCGCCGAAGCCATCAAGCGGATCTACGTTGTCGGCCTGCCCAGCATCGCCATGCAGTGCGTGGGCAGCGTGATGACCTTCCTGATGAACCAGATCCTGATGGCCTTCACCGCCACCGCCGTGGCCGTGTTCGGCGTTTACTTCAAGCTGCAGAGCTTCGTTTTCATGCCCATCTTCGGCATGAACAACGGCATGGTGCCCATCATCGGCTACAACTACGGTGCCCGCAAGCCCGACCGCGTCAAAAAGACCATCAAGTGTGCCATGTTCTATGCCGAGGCCATCATGCTGGTCGGCTTCCTGCTGTTCCAGTTCCTGCCCGACAAGCTGCTGGGCCTGTTCTCCGCCAGCGAGGCCATGCTGGCCATCGGCAAGCCTGCCCTGCGCATCATCTGCTTCCACTTCCTGCTGGCCGGCATGAGCATCATCCTGTCCTCCACCTTCCAGGCGCTGGGCAACGGCATGTTCAGCCTGATCATCTCAGTCTGCCGCCAGCTGGTGATCCTGCTGCCCGCCGCCTGGCTGCTGAGTAAGACCGGCAACGTGAATATGGTGTGGTGGTCCTTCGTCATTGCAGAGCTGGTCAGTGTGACCCTGAGCTTTGTGTTCTTTGCCCGCCTGGACAAAAAGATCATCGAGCCCATGTACGACAACGCTGCCGCTGCACAGTAAACCGTTTCAGAACCTGTCCGACACAAGAAAGGAACGTGACCTTTTATGGCAAAGAAGTTGAAATGGAATCTGATCCTGATGAGCGTGCTCTACCTGGGGCTGGGCATCTTCCTGCTCATGCGTCCCTCCACCGCCCTCAACGTGGTCTGCTACGCCCTGGGCGGCGTGGTGCTGGTGTGCGCCGCCGTTCAGCTGGTGCGCTACTTTGCCGTGGAGCGCGGCATCTTTCAGAGCCAGCTCACCCTCATCTCGGGCATCATCTGCCTGGGCCTGGGCGCGTTCCTGATCCTCCGCAGCGACATCGTGGTGCGCATCCTGCCCATCGTGTTCGGCCTGTTCGTCATCTTCGACAGCCTGGGCCGCATCCAGAACGCTCTGGACCTGCGCCGCTGTGAGTACCCCAGCTGGAAGGGCTTCCTGCTGCTGCCGGTGCTCAGCGTGGTGCTGGGCGTGGTGATGATCCTGAACCCCTTCGGCACCATGGAGACGCTGGTCATGGCCATTGGCATCATCCTCATCATCGAGGGTGCCATCAACCTGCTCAGTGCCCTGTACACCGTGCTGGCCATCCGCCGCTTTGCCAAGCTCCACCCCGAGACCCAGTCCATGCTGGAATCCCTGACCGGTCAGGATCTGAACGGTGACGGCGTGATCGCCCCAGACATCGCCCCTGCCGACGTGGAAGCCTCCGCCGTGGAGCTGGATCATGTGGATGAGAGCGCGGAGGTGGAGCAGGAAGACCTCAACGATTAACGGGCTCGCCCTCTCCGTCAGCGCTGACGCGCTGCCACCTCTCCCAAAGGGAGAGGCTTTCGCGATTCCCCGCAAGGTGAGTCGTTCTGCCAGAGGCTCCCCCTTTGGGGGAGCTGGACGCGAAGCGGCCTGAGAGGGCGAGGACGCTGCCAAAAGAGAGTATTCTAAATCTAATGCAAGGGAAATCAAAAACTATGGAAAAATACGATCTGATCATTGTGGGTGCCGGTCCGGCCGGCATCTTCACCGCTGTAGAGCTGCTGCGCCACGGCAGCAAGAAAAAGATCCTGCTGGTGGAAAAGGGCAAGCCGGTGGAAAAGCGCCACTGCCCCAAGGCCGAACTGGGCCACTGCGTCAACTGCCGCCCCACCTGCGCCATCACCACCGGCTTCTCCGGTGCAGGCGCGTTCTCGGACGGCAAGCTGAGCCTCTCCTATGAGGTGGGCGGCGACCTGCCCAGCCTGATCGGCGAGGAGTTCGCACAGGAGCTCATCCATTACACCGATAAGATCTACCTCGAGTTCGGTGCCGACCCCCATGTGGAGGGCATCTACACCGGCGAGGACATCAAGGAGATCCGCAAGAACGCCATCCACGCCGGCCTGAAGCTGGTGGACTGCCCCATCCGTCATCTTGGCACTGAGAAGGCCCAGCAGCTGTATCTGGCCATCCAGAACTATCTGGCCGACAACGGTGTGGAGATGCTGTTCAGCACCGAGTGCGAGAACATCATCCTGGAGAACGAGGAGTGCAAGGGCGTGTTCATCAAGGGACCCAAGGACGAGAAAGCCCATGCCGTTTATGCCGATACTGTGGTCATCGGCACGGGCCGCCGCGGTGCCGACTGGCTGGAGAAGATCTGCGCCGAGCACCACATCGCCCACAAGCCCGGCACCGTTGACATCGGCGTGCGCGTGGAGTGCCGCAACGAGGTCATGGAAAAGGTGAACAAGGTGCTGTACGAGTCCAAACTCATCGGCTACCCCAAGCCCTGGAAGAACAAGGTGCGCACCTTCTGCCAGAACCCCGGCGGCTTTGTGGCTCAGGAGAACTACGACAACGATCTGGCCGTGGTCAATGGCCACAGCTTCAAGGAGAAGAAGAGCGAGAACACCAACCTGGCCATCCTCGTCTCCCACAACTTCACCGAACCCTTCAACCAGCCCATCGCCTACGCCCAGAAAGTGGGTGAGCTGACCAACATGCTGGGCGCGGGCCACATCCTGGTCCAGCGCTACGGCGACATTCTGGACGGCAAGCGCACCTGGCCCAAGGAGCTGGCGCAATCCAACGTCAAGCCCACCCTGAAGGATGCCGTGGCTGGTGATATCACCGCTGCCATGCCTTACCGCGCCATGACCAACATCATCGAGTTCATCAAGATGCTGGATATGGTCGTGCCCGGCTTTGCCGCCAACGAGACCCTGCTTTACAGCCCCGAGCTTAAGTTCTACTCCAACAAGGTCAAGATGGACGAGAACCTCGACACCAACATCCGGGGCCTGCACTGCCTGGGTGACTCCTCCGGCTGGACCCGCGGCCTGATGATGGCCTCCGTCATGGGCGTGCTCATGGGCCGGAAGCTGGCCGAAAAGGAAGGGTGCTGATCGCACCTTCCCTCAAACGCAAAAAGGACTGCTCCAGCGGAGCAGTCCTTTTTGTAATTTCAGCGCAGCTTATTCCGGTTTGGAGAATTTGACAGGCAGCGGGTTCTGGCGGAATCCCGGTTTATTTTGGAATGACATGCATTTTCTTGCCAGATTCAATTGATTTTTCACCAAAAAATCGGTATACTATTCCCAGAGTACTGTGCGTTGTGCCCAATGCACAGCGCGCACAGGGAGGTATTGCTATGCACGATTCCCCGGGAAGCGTCGTCACCCAGCTGTGCTCCGGGCTCCAGCTTTACAGCGCCGAACGGCGCATTGCGGACTGCATTCTTGCAGATGTAAAGTGGGCCTCGGTCGCCACCTCTGCGGAGCTTGCAAAGGCCAGCCACTCGTCCGAAGCCACGGTCACCCGGCTGTGCCACAAGCTCGGCTACGCAAATTATCGCAAATTCCAACTTGAGCTTGCGCGGGATGTGCTGGAGCAGCAGGAAACGGAGGCCCGCAAAAGGCCCCCCAATGACCCGCTGCATCAGGCCCTGCTCGATCTTCAGAACAACCGTCAGGAGGAGGTTCAGGCCACCATTCAGGCCTTGAACCTTGTCCAGCTGAGAAAGGTGCTTTCCATTCTGCGGGCGGCAGAGATCATTGAGATCGAAGCCAACGGCAGCAGCCTGCCCGTTGCCATGGATGCCTCGCTCAAGCTGGGCAGTCTGGGCAAGCGCTGCATGATCAGCCCGGTGCCAGAAAAGGCACGGTCTTTCGCTTCGGCACTGACCCCAAAAGATGCCCTGCTGCTCATTTCCAGCGCAGGCCGCTGCGAGGCGCTGGAGACGGCCGCCCGTGCCGCCAAGAAGAACGGCACACCGGTCATCCTCATCACCTGCGACAAGCGCTCGGCGCTGGCAGGCCACGCCAGCTATACCCTGCTGGCCTCCAACCGTATCCAGCGCATTGCCAGCGATATGCTGCCTTCCCAGCTTTCGGCAGCGCTGATGGTGGAGGCGCTCTACTACCTGCTGGTGGGCAATTTCGATCTGAATTAAACGCAAAAAAGTCCCGACCGTTCCGGTCGGGACTTTTTTGCTGTGCTTAAGCGATCATGCGTTAAAAACGTACTTGTCCATACGGTGGAACGCCTCCTCGATGCGGGAACGGGGAGAAGCCAGATTCATGCGCAGGTGGCAGGGGCCAAAGAACATGGTGCCGTCCTGGATGGCAGCGCCCACATCCCAGCAGGCGTGCTCCACATCCTCAATGGTCTTGCCGTGGGCCTTGCACCAGTCGGTGCAGTCCACGAACAGCATATAGGTACCCTGCGGCTTGGAAACGGTCACGCCCTCAAAGTGCTTCTCGATGTAATCGCAGGCAAAGTCGATGTTGCCGGTCAGCACCTCGCAGAGCTCGTCGGTCCACTCGTAGCCCTCGGGCTTGTAAGCACCGATCAGGGCGTGCATGGAGAGAACGTTCATCATGTTGTAGTGGCTCAGGCTGGACTCTTTTTCCATGCGGTCACGCCACCAGCTGTTGTAAACGATATGGTAGCTGCCCACCAGACCCGCCAGATTGAAGGTCTTGGAGGGGGCATAGAAAGCGGCGGTGCGCTGGCGGGCATCCTCGCTCACAGACTGGGTGGGGATGTGCTTGTTTCCGCTCAGGATGATGTCCGACCAGATCTCATCGGAGACCACATACACATCGTACTTCTTGTACAGCTCCATGGCCTTTTCCAGCTCCCAGCGCTCCCACACACGGCCGCAGGGGTTGTGGGGGTTGCACATGATGGCGGCATGGATCTTTTCCTCTTTCAGGTGCTTTTCCATGTCCTCAAAGTCCATCCGCCACACGCCGTTTTCATCCTTGACCAGCGGGCTGTGGACAGCCTCGTAGCCGTTGTTCTTCAGGCTCATGGTGAAGCCGATGTAGGTGGGGCTGTGGATCAGGATCTTGTCGCCCTTGGAGCAGACGCAGTTCAGGGCGCTGATCACGCCGCCCAGCACGCCGTTCTCGTAGCCGATGCACTCCTTGGTCAGGCCCTGCACGCCGTTGCGCTTTGCCTGCCACCGGATGATGGAATCGAAGTATTCATCGGTGGGGTTGAAGTAGCCAAACGCGGGGTGGTTGGTGCGCTCGATGATGGCTTCCTGGATGGTGGGCACGGTGGGGAAGTTCATATCGGCCACCCACATGGGGATGGCGTCAAAACCTTCCTTGGGGGCGGCAGGGGCAAAGCCGGTGCCAAGGCCATCCACTGCAATGGCATCCTTGCCGTGGCGGTTCATGATGGAAGTGAAATCGTATTTCATAGCGGTGCTCCTTCTCTCAAAATTTTTATCTGGCCCCACTTTAACACACTTTGCCGCCGGGCGCAAGCAGCCAGCACGTTTCCCCGGATATCGTGCGGAAAAATCACGAATTTTTACGGTAATTGCACGCAAAAAGCCGGTCGGCATACGCCGACCGGCTTTTTTATTGGTATTGACTTTCTGGATCAGCCCAGCATCTCGTGAGCGGTCTTGCAGATGGTCGCTGCATCCAGACCGTACAGCTTGAGCAGGTCCCATGCGGGGCCGGAGCAGCCGAACTTGTCCTGCACGCCCACACGGCGGACAGGGGTGGGCAGCTTCTCGCTCAGGACGGCACAGACGGCCTCGCCCAGACCGCCGATGACGCTGTGCTCCTCGGCGGTGATGACCTTGCCGCACTCCTTGGCGGCCTTGAGGACGATCTCCTCGTCCAGAGGCTTGATGGTGTGGATGTTGATGACCCGGGCGTGGATGCCCTCGGCAGCCAGCTGCTCGGCAGCCAGGCGGGCCTCGTTGACCATCAGGCCGGTGGCGATGATGGCAATGTCGCTGCCCTCGGTGATCTGCTCGCCCTTGCCCAGCTCAAAGTGGTAGGTAGCCTCATCGTGGAACACAGGCACAGCCAGACGGCCGAAGCGCAGGTAAACAGGGCCCTGCATGGCGTAAGCGGCACGCACAGCGGCACGGGCCTCCACATCGTCTGCGGGGCAGATCACGGTCATGCCGGGCAGGCTGCGCATCAGGGCAAAGTCCTCGCAGCACTGGTGGGAAGCGCCGTCCTCGCCCACGGAGATGCCGCCGTGGGTGGCACCGATCTTGACGTTCAGGCGGGGGTAGGCGATCGAGTTTCGGATCTGCTCAAAGGCACGGCCTGCGGCAAACATGGCAAAGCTGGAAACAAAGGGAACATAACCCATGGTGGCCAGACCTGCGGCCACGCCCATCATGTTGCCCTCGGCAATGCCGCAGTCGAAGTGACGGTCCGGGTACGCCTTACGGAACATGCCGGTCTTGGTGGCGGCAGCCAGGTCAGCGTCCAGCACCACCAGGTCGTCGTGGCCCTCGGCGGCCAGCTCCTTCAGGGTGTTGCCGTAGCTGTCACGGGTAGCGATCTTCTTCACTTCTGCCATCTTACTTGTCCTCCTCTTCCAGCGCGGCGTAAGCTGCATTCAGCTCCTGCATGGCCTGTGCGTATTCCTCATCGTTGGGGCCCTTGCCGTGCCAGTCAACGGAGTTCTCCATAAAGGAAACGCCCTTGCCCTTGAGGGTATCCAGAATGATGCAGGTGGGCTTTTCGTTCTCAGCGTGGAAAGCGGCGATGGCGCTCTCAATGGCATCAAGATCGTGGCCGTTGATGGTCAGCACGTTGAAGTTGAAGGCCTTCAGCTTCTCCTCCAGCGGGGCGCTGTTCATCACGGTCTCGGTGGTGCCATCAATCTGCAGATGGTTGCGGTCCAGCATAACGCAGAGGTTGGACAGGCCGTAGTGAGAAGCAAACATAAAGGCTTCCCAGCACTCGCCTTCTTCCACCTCGCCGTCACCCAGGATGGTGTAAACATTGATGGGCTTACCGGCGTGCTTGGCACCCAGTGCCATGCCGCAGGCGGCGCTCACGCCCTGACCCAGACTGCCGGTGGACATATCCACGCCCGGCACACTGTTCATGTTGGGGTGGCCCTGCAGGTAGCTACCGATCTTGCGCAGGGTCTTGAGGTCCTCCACCGGGAAGAACCCACGCTCAGCCAGCGCGGCGTACAGCGCCGGAGCCGCATGGCCCTTGGAGAGCACCAGACGGTCGCGGTCAGGATTCTTGGGATCCTTCGGATCCACCTTCATCTCTACGAAATAGAGGTACGCCAGCACCTCGGCGATATCCAGGCTGCCGCCCGGATGGCCGCACTTGGCGCTGTGAGTGCCCTCGATCACGCCCATGCGGATGTGGCAGGCGTGTTTTGCCAGGGTAAGCTTTTCTGCATTTGTCATCTTTGGTCCTCCCGTATGAACCTCAGCGTTTGCATCGGATTATGGTACGCACCCGGGCCGTACGCCCCGATGCGCTATTTCTCAAGTCTATATTATCTATTCTATGCAAAAACGTCAAGGTTCTTTCGTCAAAATGTACATCCCTTGGCAAAATCGCTTGTAAATGTTCCCGTTTTTGTTGAAAATGCAGGGCCATTTTGCCCCCGCAAAACATTTTTGCAGCTTTTGACCGCTTTGCAATATCATCTTTTGCCGCTGTATGATATAATAAGATGAATTTGTTTGCTTTTTTTATCATTTTGGGAGGTTCCTATGTCTTTTTCCTCACCCACATCCCGGGCACAGCGCAGCCGCAGGATTTTGCCCTGGCTGCTGTACCTGTATGCCCTTGTGCTGTTCGCCCTGCACTTTGTCCGCATTTTTGACAACTCCTTCTGGGGAGATGAAGGGTTCAGCATCGGCCTTGCCCAAATGAATGTTTTTGAAATGCTCCAAGTCACAGCGGCAGATAACCATCCGCCGCTGTACTATCTTTTCACACAGCTCCTATATCATCTTCTGGGCAATCACGGATATGTCTATCATCTGTCGGCTCTGATTCCCTATGGACTCATTCTGATTCTTGCCTGTACAGTGATTTTCAGACAGTTCGGATTGATTCCCGCAGTTGTTGTTTCCACTTTTGCCTCTTTGACTGATACCGCTATCATGTTCAATGTCGAGGCCCGAATGTATTCACTCGGCGCTTTCTTTGTGTTAGCGGCCTATCTGGCACTTCATAACATTCTTCATTCCGGTAAAACCTCCGATTGGGTCATTTTCAGCGTCGCCTCTCTTTGTGCCGCTTATACGCACTACTATGCCCTGATTTCCGTTGCATTTTTCTATCTGGCTCTGCTTTCTCTGCTTCCGCAGGATAAGAGCAGCTTTAAAAAAATCCTTATCACTTATTGTGCCGCAGTGGTCGTCTACCTTCCCTGGCTTCTGGTATTGCTTCCCACTTTCAAACGTGCTGCGGCAGACTGGTGGTCCACCTTCATTCCTTCTCCGATCAATTGTATCGGATTCTTCTTCAATCCTTCTTGGACAGTCCTCATTTTCGGTCTTGCATTCCTTCTTTATTTCTCAGCACAGGCCAAGTCGTCCTCTAAATGGCTCTTCGCCCCTGATACGATCTGGCTTTTGACCGGCTTGCTTTCTGCCGCCGGCACCTCCGCAGTCGGGCTGATCGTTTCACATGCCGTTCGCCCGCTTTTTCTCGTTCGATACCTTTATCCGCTCACCGCAGTCGTTTACCTGGTTTTTGGCTTTCTTCTGTCTAAAGTCCGTTGGAGAACCATTCTGTCCAGTATTCTGATTTTGGGAACGCTGGTGTGCAGTCTACCGGATTTCTACCAAACCTATCAGCGGGAAAAGCGCATCGACCTTGCAACCACCCAGTGTCTGGAAGTTATTACCCCCTCTCAGGATGCAGTTCTTTATACAACGAACTACTTCCTAGACTGGACACTCTTTGATTATTACTTTCCGGGATGTGTCCATGTTCAAATCAAATCCTCCAATACTTCTCAGTGCTTCACCTCTTCCGATCCTGAGATCTGGCTCTTTATGGAACATGCGCTTTCTGATGCCGAGTTGAATACAGCTTCCGACAACGGTTATTCTTACACCAATGTCTGTAACAGTACATTTGCAGAAGGCCCCGGTGAAGATTCCTTTTATTACATCTACAAATTTCAAAAATCGACAAACACCACCCCGTAACCATCCTCATCCGCTGAGCTTGACAAGGCGGCTTTGCATCTGCTATACTTTCTGCACAATTCCCGGCTGAAGCCGGGGCTTTGCGGGCCGAAGCCCGTGTTTCTCCCCGCAAACATTATTTTGAAACAGACACCATGAAGGGGTCTGCCGCTGGCGCGCGTGCTGGCGGCAGACCCTTTTTGTCTGCGCATTTTCAGGAGGAATCATTGATGAATACCAAGACCCGTTCCGCGACCCGTGATCTGGTGCTGGCCGCACTGTTTCTGGCACTGGCCTTTGTGCTGCCCATGATCACCGGCCATGTGCCTCAGATCGGCAATATGCTCTGCCCCATGCACTTCCCGGTGCTGCTGGCAGGCTTTGTGCTGGGCGGCCCCTGGGGCCTGGCACTGGGCTTTGCCGCCCCGCTGCTCCGCTCGGTGCTGTTCGGGATGCCCCCGATGTACCCCATTGCCATCGCTATGGCCTTTGAGCTGGCCACATACGGCGCTGTGGCCGGTTTCATGTACCGCAAGGTGCAGCACACCCTGCCCATGATCTACGCCACCCTTGTCACCTCAATGGTGGCAGGCCGCCTTGTCTGGGGTGCGGTGCGCTTTGTGCTGGCCGGTCTGTCCGGCTCCAACTTCCCGTTCAGCGCGTTCCTGTCCGGTGCGGTGCTCACTGCTGTGCCCGGCATCGTGGCGCAGCTCATCCTCATTCCGTTGATCGTGGCCGCGCTACAGAAAGCAAAGCTGACGGCTTAACCCCCCTGCGCTGACCGAACCCACACAGCAAAAAAAGCCCGGAACCGTACCTGCTATGGCGGCAGGTGGTTCCGGGCTTTTCAGTTCATATTACAGTGTTGCAGCAGCTGTAACAAAAAAAGAAGGAGAATCTTCAACCGGCAAATTGGAGAAGATCAGCCGGCAAAGCTTGCATTGACAGCGCGGCGGTTGCTCTGGTTGACAAAGTTCTTCTTTGCGCTCTCGAGCAGGCTTGCAAAAGCCAGGCCAATGCCGCAGTTATCGGACACGCCCTCGGTGACAGTCAGGTAAGCGTCCATCATAGTGTTGTCCAGAATAGCAGTGTTCTTGTTCATCATAATAAATATCCTCCGTATATCGGTAAATGTCATTGTGTTTTTTGGCAGGGCCTCTATCTCCCTGCATCCTCAAAGCGGAACCGTTCAGAACCCTTCGTTCTTTTGTTCCCCTCTCTGAGGATGGCCATATTATGCCACTCAATTATGAAATCGTTTTATAAATTCTATGAACAAACTATGAATTTAGTGATACATTTTTAACGTTCTTTCGTTCTTTGCGCAACTAGCACAAAACGTTTTTTATGAAAAATAAAGTTCTTGTATACATGGACGATTGAAGCCTTGTTTGGAAAACTTTTTCAGGGTTTCTCTCCGTTTTGCCCAGAATTTCTTCTGCAAAAGGGGATACTCTCATGCAAAATCCGTCAGAATCCGTCAATTTCAAACAGGACGAGGTCTTTCCTGTGCAAAATGCCCAGAAAAAAGTTCCAAACAAAAAGGCCGCCGTGCCAGCAGCACAGCAGCCTTTGAAAAGCCATTTCAGTTTTGCATTACTTGCACAGGAACGCCGGCAGGGGCTTGCCCTCCTTGCGCCACTGGTGATATTCCGCAGTGGCGGCAAATTCCACGTCACCGGCGGAGTTCAGGGCAGTTTCCACGGAATCCTGCACCACGCCGATGATAAAGCCGACACCGACCACCTGCATGGCGATATCATTGGAGATGCCAAACAGGGAGCAGGCCATGGGGATCAGCAGCAGGGAGCCGCCCGCCACGCCGGAAGCACCGCAGGCACCCAGAGCGCTCATCACGGAAAGAAGGATGGCGGCGGGCAGGGACACCTGAATGCCCAGCGTATTGGCCGCTGCCAGCGTCATAATGGTAATGGTGATGGCGGCACCATCCATATTGATGGTAGCGCCCAGCGGGATGGAGACGGAATACATATCCTTATCCAGCCCCAGCTTTTCGCACAGATCCATATTGACCGGGATGTTGGCGGCAGAGCTGCGGGTGAAGAAGGCGGTCAGGCCGGATTCACGCAGGCAGCGGAACACCAGCGGATACGGGTTGCAGTGCAGATACACAAAGATGATAAAGGGCGAGACGACCAGTGCCATAAAGAGCATGGTGCCCACCAGCAGGAGCAGCAGCCTGCCGTACTGGGTAAAGATGGACAGGCCGTTGCTGGACACGTTGGTGTACACAAGGCCCATGATGCCGAAGGGTGCCAGATTGATGATCCAGCGGACGATCTGGGAGACTGCATCCGCTGTGTTCGCCAGGAACAGCTTGGTGCTGTCCGCGCCGTACTTCTTCATGGCCAGACCGAACAGGCAGGCCCAGAACAGGATGCCGATGTAATTGCCGTTCAGCAGGGCACTGACGGGGTTTGCCACAAAGTTGGTGAGCAGGGTGTTCATCACCTCGCCCAGACCCTGGGGCACCACCTCGGATTCTGCCGCCTCAGCCAGAACGATGGTCTGAGGGAACAGGAAGGTGGTGAGCATGTACAGCCAGATGACCGTGCCAAAGCGCCGGTCCAGCTTGGACGTGCCCTGCGCCAGCGCACTGGCCACGATAATGAACACCAGCACCGGGGCAATGCCCTTCAGGGCACCCACGAACAGACTGCCGAACTCTTCCACCCAGCCCGCACCGGGCACCGCCAGTGCCAGCACCGCACCGACCACAAGGCCGATGACGATGCGCAGGATCAGGCTGGTGGCGTTGTACCTTGCCGCAACCGCTTTCAACGTTTTCATAACTTTTCTACTCCCCTATCCAGATTGTGCGCCTATTGCGCACAGTTTTCCCATTCCTCTACACGGAACAAGTACGATTATACGCCTCGCAGGCCGAAAAGTCAAAGATTTTCCCCGCTTTTTTTGTTTTTCATTTCAACATATACAGACACGAGCTTTTTTCACTGTCCGCATATGAAATACAGATTCACAAAAAGAGACCGCACCCCGTGTGTTTCGGGATGCGGTCTGTTCCTGTTTTAGTCGAGATAGGACACCTTGCCGGGCACAAAGCCCTGAATGCCCATGCCGGGCGCGTCGGAGACGGTGATGTTCTTTTCGTCGAACACGGCACCGCCGAGGATGTGGTCCTCGCTGCAGAGCACCGGGCCGTCAAGGTCGATCTTGGTGATGATCTTCTTGGCGCAGGCCAGCTCCACAGCGGCGTTGACCGAGATCTTTGCTTCCAGCATACAGCCGATCATGCACTCCACGCCGTACACCTCAGCGGCGGCGGCAATGCGCAGGGCGTTGGTGATGCCGCCGCACTTCATCAGCTTGATGTTCACCAGGTCGGCCGCGCCGGTCTGCATGATCCGCAGGGCATCTGCCGGGCTGAACACGCTCTCGTCGGCCAGCACGGGCACATCGGCATGGCGGGTGACATACTGCATCCCCTCAAGGTCTGCGGCGGGCACGGGCTGCTCCACGAACTCGATATCCAGCCCCTTCTCCTGCATCTGGTTCAGGATGCGGACCGCCTGCTTGGCATTCCAGGCCTGATTGGCATCAATGCGGAGCTTGATGTCCCGGCCCACGGCCTGCCGCACCGCGGCAAGGCGGGCCACATCCAGCTCAGGGTCGATACCAACCTTGACCTTCAGGCAGTCGTAGCCGCGCTGGACGGCGGTGCGGGCATCCCGGGCCATCTCCTCGGGCGGGTTGACGCTGATGGTGATATCGGTCACGATGTTTTTGCGGGCACCGCCCAGCATCCGGTAAACAGGGGCGCTGTACTTCTGGCCCAGCAGATCCCACAGGGCCATGTCCACAGCGGCCTTGGCGCTGGTGTTGTGGACAAGCGCCTTCTGCACAGCGGCGGTCAGATCCTCAAATTCATCGAGGTCGCGGCCCAGCAGGGCAGGGGCGATATGATCCTGAATGGCACCGAGGATGGCCCCGGTGGTGTCGCCGGTGATAACACCGGTCGGGGGTGCTTCGCCGTAGCCCACCGCACCGGTATCGGTGTGGAGCTCCACGATAACATCCTCAACGCTGTTCACAGTGCGCAGTGCCGTTTTGAACGGCACCCGCAGCGGGGTGGAAATGCGGCCCAGCCGCACCTGTGTGATCTTCATAGTCCCGTCCTCCTTCTTATTCCAGCGGCAGGTTTGCCAGCTTGACAATGGCGTTTGCAATGATCTGGGCGTTCTGCACCAGACGTTCCAGATCGATGCATTCATCGGGCTGATGCTCTGTGACCGGGTCACCCGCGAACAGGGGGCCAAAGGCCACCACATTGGGCAGCATCTTGGCGTAGGTGCCGCCGCCGATGCACTTGGGCGGGGCATTGTCGCCGGTGGCATCCCGGTAAACCTCCAGCAGGGTGCTGACCAGCGGGGTCTCGGCAGGGTAGTAGAGCTTTTCCTTGTGCACCTGCCCATCCAGCGCCCAGCCTGCGGCCTCAAAGGCGGCCTGCACAGCGGGCTGGCAGTCTGCCCGTTCCATGGTCACGGGATAGCGGTAGTTCAGCTTGACCCACAGATGCTGCGCGTCGCCCTCGATCAGCCCCCAGTTGCAGCTCATGGGGCCGGAGAGCGCATCCTCCAGCCGGCGGCCCAGCAGGCGCTCGCCGTAGGGGTCGGTGCCCAGCTTCTCGGCCAGAAAGTGCACGGCCTGCTTGGCATCCCCCTCCAGCGGCAGCCGGTCGAGGTAGCACACCAGCCGCCCGATGGCGTTTTCGCCCTGCTCCGGGTGGCTGCCGTGGGCCGAAACGCCCACCGCTTCCACCTGATAGCCGCCGGGGACGGCTGTCACGGTGATGTGCTCCGCATCCGGCAGGGCGGCCCCCGCCGGGGCGGTCAGCACAGCGCAGGCGTAGTCCGGCACCACATTGCCGGCCACGCCGCCCTGCACCCTGCTCAGCTGCCAGGCCCCGGTCTGGTGCAGCTGCACGGCATAGCTCTCGTTCAGGATGCCCTTTTCGCCGTTGATGAGCGGATACTCGCCGTCCGGGGTGAAGCCCAGCACCGGGATCTCCCCGCCGTGGGCCCTGTAGTACAGCACGTCCCGGTCGTTGGTCTCCTCGTTCAGGCCGAACAGCAGCCGGACACGGCGGTTGAGCGGAATGCCCAGATCCCGGATGGCCTTCAGCGCGAACAGGCTGGCCACCACCGGGCCTTTGTCGTCAATGGAACCCCGGCCATACAGCCTGCCGCCCTCGATCTCGGCGGCGTAGGGCGGGTGATGCCAGCCCTCGCCCTCGGGCACCACGTCCAGATGCCCCAGCACCGCCACCATCTCGTCCCCGGTGCCGATCTCGCACCAGCCGATGTACCGATCCATGTCGGTGGTCTCAAAGCCAAGCTCATGGCAGAGGGCCAGCGCCTCGGCAAAGCAGGCATCCACCTCCTCGCCAAAGGGCTTGCCCGGCAGCGGGTCGGCCTCCACACTGCGCCTGCGCACCAGCCGCTGGAGCGCCGCCACCATCTGGGGCCGCAGCGCCGCCACGGCCTCGTTCAGTTTTTTGTCCATACGTTCCACCCCTTTTGTGATTCATTTCACAGCTTGTATTATAGAACGATTGCCCCCGCTCCACAAGCCCCCAGTTCCACGAAAAAACGCCCCCGCATACTTCATCAGAAGTATCCGGGAGCGCTCGATTTCAATTGAAAATTGTCAAATCCTATGATATACTGTTTTTAATGCTGGTAACAGCAGGAAAAAGGTGCTGTCTGCAATGCAGGTGGTCATGCTTCTCGCTCCTGGTGTGCTTACAACGCCGCGCAAGCGGCAATGTTGCTCCGGGAAACGGAACTTTTTTGATTTTGTACCCTTTCCCGGAGCCTTTCAGGCGAAGGGAGGGATGTCGAATGTCTCTGACAGAAGTTTGTGCTCTGTTGACGGTAGTGATCAGTTTGCTGGCTCTGCTTGTCACTGTTGCGAAAGCCGCATTTGATGCTGGCTGGAAGATTTCTCACGAGAAGAGCGATAAAAACAAAGAAGATTGACCGCCACAGTTCCCCAACTCAAACGGTCAATCTTTTTTGATCCACTAGAAACGGGAAGCTGACCAAACATTGCTCGTCAGCACCTTTTCTATTTGTAGTATAGTCAATTTTAAACGATTTGTCAAGGGATATCCACCACTGTCAGACTGCCGTCTTTTTTGCTCCACAAGCCCCCAGTTCAGTGGAAAAGGCTTGACCTCTAGCAGTAGGTACGTTATCATGTATATTAAGAGGTGATGCACGATGACGACTACCAAGGATGGCAACGCTGTCCTGCTTCCCGAGGAGGATTACAGCGGCATTATGGAAACGCTTTATCTCGTCTCCGTGCCGGGAATGCGGGAAAAGCTCATGGGGGCCAAGGCCGAACCACTGGAAGATTGTGTTGACGAATCGGCTGTGGAATGGCAACCATCAAGATTTTAAGCCTTTGGACACATTACGAAAGATGACCCGAAAACGGACTGTTTTGCAGTTCGTTTTTTTTTTTTTTCAAATTTTTTGAAAAAGGGTGAAAGGATTTCGCGCGGCGTGTATTTAAGGAAGTAAGAGCATCCATTTTGCCGGAGCTCCACTTCCGGCCCAAAGAAAGTGAGGGACCCCCTATGAAGAAACGACTTATCAGCCTTCTGGTGGCGCTGTGCATGGCGGTAACGCTCCTGCCTGTGTCGGCAATCACAGCGTGGGCGGAGGAAGGCGGCTCTAACTCGACTACATTAAGAATCGAAAATGGCTATCCTGTCGGTTCCGGCGGTGAGGACTGGAGCTATGATGCTACGGCTAAAGTTTTGACCATCGCCCCCGAAAACCCTACTACCTATGATTTGAAAGAGTGCGGAAACATCCGTCTGGATCCAAAGAGTATTTTATGTTCTGCCATCATAAGGAAAAACGCAGAGATTGTAAATGGTAAATTTTGGAACGCCGAAAATCCTGGTTCCAGTATTACCAATGATGGCACTATAACGAGTGGCGTTTACTCAATGCCCGTTATAAATCATGGTACAATTACCGGCGGCATGTTTAATTCTACCGTTACCAACACTGGCACCATAAAGGGCGGCATTTTTCATAAAAAACCAGAGAATGGCCAAGTCGCTGACGGCTATACCTTGAAAGTGAATTCCCAGCAGAATGGTAGCTATGAGAGTTACGATGCAGAAATCAGTTATTTCGGCAACAGCGGTTATGTCATTCCCAATTCCGACCATGATACCAGCATCACCATCTATATTTCTCTTAAAAACAGTCAAGCAGTATTATTTCCTATTGATGTTACATTCGGAGACTCAAACGACACACATTGTTTGTTAGAAGATTGGGCACCAAATGCAAGTCATCACGATGATGGTATGGGTTCTTTTTCTGTCACTTTTACCGCACCACCCGCCGATGCAGAAACCGTGACCCTGAGCAAGCTGACCCGGCTGGTAATTGACGAAAACGGCTACCCCGTTGGCACCAAGGGCGGCACCCAGAATTACAGCGGCAACGGCTGGAAGTTTGAGAATGGCACGCTGACGCTGGAAAGCGGAGATTATGATTTTTCCGGTGAGGAAAACGCACTGGGCCCCCTGAACCCGAATGTCCAGTTGGTGGTTGTTAAACCCGGTGCAACGCTGACCGGCGGCGCGTTCAAAAACGAGCCCACCGTTAAAGGTGCAGGCACTGATCCATTCAAAACAGTCACCCTGAACGGAACCGGTTCTATCACAGCAGTCAATGGTCTTGCGTCCGGCGACTGGGGCAACAAACTTTATGCAGTCAAGACCGGGAATAATACCATTACCGCCAGTGAACCCATCCGGGATATCAACCGCATTTTATTGGAAAACGATGATCCTATATATCCTCCGGATTCTTCCAACAAAAAAACCGTGTGCATCAATATACAACAATTTCTTAATTCTGTGAGTGCTCTTGATCCGGAAGCGAATATCATATTGAACCAGGCTTCCCATGGTTTGCCCCTTATCATGGCCAGCAATGGCACACCGGTTATAGTCAATGCTCCTTTTGAGGCCGATGGAGGATATTATACCTACTATGGTGACGGTTGGCACATCCAGAAATCATCTGAGGGCATCGGCACACTGTATCTGACCGGCGGAAAAACCTACAACTTCCGTTATACAGACCCAGTCAACAAAACCGGCCAGCTGGATGCAGTGATATGCGGCATCTCCAACGATTATGGAATCATTGAGGACGGTATCTTCAACACGACAGTAACAAATGGCTGGCCCGAAGATGACCCTGCCAAAACACGCAAAATAGAAGGCGGCACATTTGCAGCCGGTCTGTATTATAACAACGGCGAGATAACCGGCGGTGCATTCAACGGAAAAGACAGCATTTTCACCTATGAAACCGTGCTGAGCGGAAATTATCGCTCTGTTACCGTAAAAAATGGAGCTATCGTGAAAGTAAACGATACGCTTCCTCTTGTTTACGATAAGACCACCTATGATTTGGTGCAGGGCTCCGCATGGGATCTGTATTCTTATGCAGGCACCGTCCTCATCGTAGAATCCAATGTAGATATTACGAATATCAACGGTCAGGAAATCGGCGAGGCATTCAGCAGCTACTACCTGAACGGTGAAACCGACAAGACCGTGGTGTGCTTTGTGATGCCCGACAGCGATGTGGAGTTGAACTCGACCAAAATCGTTGTTCCCGACCCGAAGCCCGAACCCGAACCGAAGCCCGAACCCGAAACCCCCACCTACACCCTGACGGTAAAAGGCGGCACGTTCACCTACAACGGCGGCGAAGCCATGACCAGCGCCAACGTGCCGGTGGATGCCGAGGTCAAGTTGACGCTGAACCAGAGCGCCGTGCCCGAGGGCATGGTGTTCGACCTGTGGGCCATGGATGAAGCCAGCCTGCTGGGCAACCCGGCGGTCGCCTACAACCAGGAGAGCTTTACCATCCCGGCGGGCAGCGTGGCCAAGGGCAGCACCGTGACCGTGGAAGCCCAGTACCGGGATGCCACCATCGAGAGCGAGCCCAGCGTTCTGGGCACTGCCGCCATCATCGGCGTGGCCGGTGCAGGCACGGCGGTCATCGTGTGGCAGGGCTACCGCATCGGCATGGAGCTGTACGAGAAGTATTTCCAGCCCACGCCGGAAGAGACTGCGGCAGAGCAGCCCGCCCCGGAAGCTCCGGCAACAGCTGCCGCTTCCTGAACGCAGGCGCGCCCGCTCCCTTCCACGGCTGACAGAACTGCATAAAAACAGCGCCGCTCCATCGTTTCCGGTGGGGCGGCGCATTTTTGCGGTTCAATCCCGGCGCAAAGGCAGGGTAAGGGACATTTTCTGGTAGGCAATGCGGGGCGTGCCATCCTCCACATGGATGATGCCGCACTTGGTAAAGCCGTTTTCTTCCAGCAGGTGCTGCATGATCTTGTTGTCGGCGTGGGTGTCGGCCCGCAGGCTCTCGCAGTGCTCCAGACACCAGGTGATCACAGCGGCGGCAACGCCGGGGTGCCTGCCCGCCGAAGCCAGCCGGTGGATGGTGCCGTAGGGCAGGGTATCGTTCAGCCACTTGCCATCCTCGATCCGGGCATAGGTGGGGTCCGGGCCAAGGATAAAGGCAAACACGCCCTCCAGCTCGCCGTTGACAAGGTAGAGGAACAGCCGGTTGGAATCAATGTCCTCTTCCAGCAGCTCCTGCGGCGGGAAATGATCTCCCCACTGGGTGGGGTTGCCGGAATCCGCCATCGCCTGCCGGGCGCGGGCATAAATTTTCAGGATCGCATCCAGATCTGCACGTCTTGCTCCACGAAACATCGTCATCCAACCTCTCTTCCGGCAGGCCGCTGCCCGCCCTGATCGTTCTGCCTTAATATAACACAAAACGGCCCTCTCCGTCAAAGCCTGCTGCAAAGGCGGAGAGGGTCGTTCACTGATGCACTTATGTGCGCTGGCTGCGTGCCCGGCGGTACTCCCGGGGGCTCTGGCCATACCGCTCATGGAACAGGCGGTAGAAGTAGCTGGTGTTCTCGTAGCCCACCTGGGTGATGATCTGCTGGATGTTCAGGTCGCTGCGGCGCAGCAGGCGGGCGGCGGTCTCCATCCGGTGCTTCTGCAGCAGCTCCTTATAGGTCTTTCCGGTCTGGGCCCGGACGCACTCGCTGACATATGCCAGCGAAACGCCGTAGCTGCGGGCCACATTGGAAAGGCTTGCTTCGCGGTAATTCTGGGTGATCTCCTGCAATGCCGCCTGGACCAGCGCTTCGCGGCTGACCGCCTCGCCGCGCGTTTCCAGCGGGAAATTCTTGGTCTGTACCATAGCGTAAAACCCTCCGTTGCGGCAGCGGCGGGCGGGGACAGGGGGATGCCGGACACCCGCCGCAGCCAGTTCATCAGGCTTTCTGGGGAAGCCTTTCTGCCTATAATACGGGCGGGTCACAGAAATAATTGCAGGAAGCTCAAATTTTTACAGAAACAAAAGATCAGAACATATTTTTGTTATGATAACGCCCGCTGCGGACGAACTCCACCCACTCGGCCAGGTTCACGGCGTGGTCGCCGATGCGCTCCAGGTACTTGATGACCATGAGCAGATCCAGGGCGGCATCCACCTTGCCGGGGTCGGCGGCGATCTCCTGCGCCAGCGTATGCTTGATGGCGTTGAAATCGTAGTCCACCTCATCGTCGGCGGCAATGACCCTGAGAGCGGCCTGCTCGTCCTCAGAGGTCAGGGCATTCAGGGCATCCAGGATCATCTTGTGCGCCTTCTGGCCCATCTTGATGGCCTGGCTCACAGCAGGGTCGCCCTCCTTGCGGACAGTGACCAGATGGGGGATGATCTCCGCGATATCGGAGGCATGGTCGCCGATGCGCTCCACATCCGTGACCACCTTCATGGCGGTGGAGATGCGGCGCAGGTCGCCTGCCACCGGCTGCTGGCGGAGCAGCAGGGTCATGCAGCGGTGCTCAATGTCCCGCTCCATGTTGTTGATGCGGCCATCGCCCTGCGCCACGGCGGCGGCAACCTCGGCATCGGCGGTGCAGAGGGCTTCCATTGCAGCTTCCACGGCATCGGCAGCGCTCTGCCCCATCTCGGTCAGGGCCGTTTTCAGGGCAGCAAGGTCGTTTTCGTATTGTGTGCGGTTGCTCATTGCGTTTTTCTCCTTAGCCGAACCGGCCCGAAATGTAATCCTCGGTGCGCTTATCCTGCGGGGTGCTGAAGATCTGCGCCGTGGGGCCGGCTTCCACCAGCTCGCCCAGCAGGAAGAAGGCGGTGCGGTCACTGATACGGGCTGCCTGCTGCATGTTATGGGTCACGATGACCACAGTGTAGTTCTTTTTCAGCTCGCTCATCAGCTCCTCCACCTTCATGGTGGAGCCGGGGTCCAGGGCGCTGGTGGGCTCATCCATCAGCAGGACTTCGGGCTTGACAGCCAGAGCGCGGGCAATGCACAGGCGCTGCTGCTGGCCGCCGGAAAGGCCCAGAGCGCTCTTTTTCAGGCGGTCCTTGACCTCGTTCCAGAGGGCGGCACCCTTCAGGGAGCTTTCCACCAGCTCGTCCAGCTCTGCCTTGTTGTGCACACCGTGCAGCCTGGGGCCGTAGGTGATGTTATCGTAGATGCTCATGGGGAAGGGGTTGGCCTTCTGGAACACCATGCCCACCCGGCGGCGCAGCTCGGTGGGCTGCATCTCGCGGGCAAAGATGTCCTGCCCTTTCAGGCGGACATCACCCTCGATGTGGATCCCTGGCACAAGGTCGTTCATCCGGTTCAGGGTCTTCAGGAAGGTGGACTTGCCGCAGCCGGAGGGGCCGATAAGGGCCGTGATCTCCCGCTCGCCCATGTCCAGCGAAATATCTTTCAGCGCCTTGAAATCCCCGTACCAGAGGTTCAGGTTTTTGGCTGTGATAATGGGTGATACGTTTTCCATAGTTTTCCTCGAGATTTCCTCGTGTATTAAACCCCTCAGTCTCGCATACGCTCGACAGCCCCCCTAATAGTGGGGCCCTTGGCATTTCGTAAAGCTTAACCGTTTTGCCAAGGCCGCCCCTACTAGGGGCGGTGGCAATGCGGAGCATTGACGGTGGGGTTTATTTACTGCTTCTGTTTCAGTTTGGTTTTGGCCAGCCGGGCTGCCAGATTGATGGCAAGCACCAGCACCAGCAGCACTGCACCAATGGCCCAGGCAGAGTCGAAATCGCCGTCCTCAAAGGCACGGAGGTAGAGCAGCACCGACAGGGTGGCACCGTTGGAGGTGTAGGCCTTGAGCACGCCGTTGGCAATGACCTCGGCGGCACCGGCGGTGAAGAGCAGCGCGGCGCTTTCGCCCACGATGCGGCCCACGGCCAGGATGCAGCCGGTCACAATGCCGTCGATGCTGCAGGGCAGCACGATGGTGCGGATGATGTGCCATTTGCCCGCGCCCAGACCCAGCGCACCCTCACGGTAGCCCTGGGGCACCGTTTTCAGGGATTCCTGGGTGGTGCGGATGATGGTGGGCAGGTTCATGATCACCAGCGTCAGGCTGCCGGAGAGCAGGCAGGTCTGGAAGCCCAGTGTCTGGGCGAACACCAGCATACCCACCAGACCGTAAATGATACTGGGGATGCCTGCCAGCGTCTCGTTGGTGAACTCGATCACCGAAATGACCTTGCGGTTCTGGGCGTACTCGGTCAGGTAAACGGCCGCGCCCACACCCAGCGGCAGTACGATCAAAAGCGTCAGCAGGATGACATACAGCGTGTTGAGGATCGCAGGCAGGATGCCGTCCGTGCCCTTCAGCACACTGGCGGTGGTGGTCAGGAATTTCCAGCTGATGTGCGGGATGCCGCGCACCAGCACCATGCCCAGAATGCCCGCCACCAGTACGATGACCAGCACAGCCGAGGCCCAGACCAGAGCGTTCATCACGCGGTTCCAGGTGCGGCGGGAGGCAGAAGCACTGTTATTCATCGCGCTTTCCTCCCTTCAGCACCACATTGAGCAGGATATTGATGCCCATGATAAAGACGAACAGCACCAGCGCAATGCTGAACAGCGCCTGTTTCTGCAGGCCGCTGGCGTAGCTCATCTCCTTGGCAATGGCGGTGGTCAGGAAGGTGACGCTGCGGAACAGGCTGTCCGGCATGTTGGGGCTGTTGCCAGCCACCATCATCACGGCCATGGCCTCGCCGATGGCGCGGCCGATGCCCAGCACGATACCGGCGGCAATGCCGCTCCTGGCAGCGGGGACGCTGACCTTGAACCAGGTCTCGACATCCGTTGCGCCCAGAGCCAGGCTGCCCTGCTCATACTCCGGCGGCACAGCGTTGAGCGCTGTGCCCGACACCGACACGATGCTGGGCAGGATCATCACCGCCAGCACCACGATGGCGCTCAGCAGGCAGGCACCGGAGGCCTTGCCAAAGGTCTTGGCCACGGCGGGCACCAGCACCTGCATGCCCAGCAGGCCGAATACCACGCTGGGGATGCCGCTCAGCAGCTCAATGGCGGTCACGACCACGGTGCGCACCTTCGGGCCTGCGGCTTTGGAGAGGAACACCGCCGTCAGCAGGCCGATAGGCACACCGATCACGGTGGCACCCAGCGTGCCGTAAACGCTGGACAGGATGAAGGGCAGGATGCCGTAGGCCGGGTCGGCAGCGGTGGAAGCCCACCGGGTGCCAAACAGGAACCGGAACAGCCCGATCTTCTGGATGGCAGGCACACCGGAGAGGACCATGTACACCGAGATCAGGAGCACACAGCCCACCGCCAGAATGCCGCAGAGGAAGAAGATGAAGTTCATCACCGCTTCCAGCCACTCAGCAGGGGTTCTGGGGAGAGAAATCTTTTTGTTGTTCATAGCATCATTGCTTTCCGCAATTACTCATTCACAGGAACAGCACCGGCAGTGCGGATCAGGTCAGCAGCATCGGCACTGGTGGCAAAGTCGAAGAAGGCCTGTGCCTGCTCAGACAGGGTGACAGACTTGTTGGTGACGAACACGAAGGGACGCTGCACCTCGTAGCTGCCGTCCTTGACGGTCTCCTCGCTGCACTCCACGCCGCCAACGGTGACCATCTTCACGGTGTCGCCCACAGCGGACAGGGAAGCGTAGCCGATGGCCAGAGGGTTGGCCTCCACAGCGCTGATGACAGCACCGGTAGCGGTCAGCTCCTGCGCGTACTTGCAGCTGTCCTTGACATCCACGATGCTCTCAAAGCCATCACGGGTGCCGGAGCCAGCCTCACGGCCGATCAGAACGATCTCGCCGTCGTCACCGCCCACCTCAGACCAGTTGGTGATCTCGCCGGTGAACATCTGCTTGAGCTGGTCAACGGTCAGATCCTCCACCTTGCTTGCATTGTTGACGATGATGGCGATGCCGTCCAGAGCGATGGTGGTGCCCTCCACGTCAGCCTTCTCGTCGTCCTTCAGGGCACGAGAGGACAGGCCGATGTCCAGGGTCTTATCGGTAGCACCGGTGATGCCTGCGCCGGAACCGGTGGGGTCGTAGCTGACAGTGACACCCGGCTCAACCTCAGCAAAGCCTTCGGTCAGGGCAGCGATGACGTTCTTCATGGAGGTGGAACCACCGGTAGCAACGTTGCCGGACAGGGCAGCGGTGGAAGAAGCAGTGGAGCCTGCAGCGGCAGAGGTAGAAGAAGCTGCAGCAGAGGAAGCAGAACCGCCGCAGGCGGTCAGGGCAGCAGCGGCAGCAACTGCACCGCAGACAGTGAGAAACGAACGGCGCGTGATCTTTTTCATAATATTTGTCCTCCAAACATCCGGGCTTTCCGTTCCCGGCTCTTGTTTTCGTATTTTCCTTGGGTACGGCACTATTGTATCCCAGTCGGAGAACCGCTTCGACCACAAGCGGGAAAAATCGAGGTAAATTGTTTGGACATGTTTTTACCCCAATGTAAAATTTGGGCGCAAAAAAGCCCGGGGTGCAGGTGCACCTCGGGCTTTTGGGGGATATTATGCTTTTTCGGCAACTAGGGAAGCACTTACCTTTCCGTCACTGGTCAGGATAAATTCAGCTGTTTTGCTTTGCAGGGTCACGCGCAGTTTCAATGTGCCACCTGCTCTGAACGCACCATCTTCAGCAACGGTGAATACAAATTCCGGCTGATAAGTTGCCGTGTTACCAAACGGAATATCCGCACTCTTGATAAGAGCGCTTCCGTTTCGCGGCTTTACTTCTTTCTCTGTGATCTGGGCCATGAACGCATCCTTAAACGGAATAGCAATTGCACCATTTCCGTTATACTTAATTTTCATTTTGGGAATGTAGATATAGAAGAGATTATTTTGTCCAAAGTCCTCTTTGCTATCGCGGCCCATATCTGCGGTCATGGTCACTTCAAACTCACCCAGCCCGATGGTTGCGGACGGGATCTCGCTGCCGCCCCCATCACAGCCGGTGAGGACACCAGCGGCAGAAGCGGCCAGCACAGCGGCGGCAGATGCTTTCAGAAAATCACGGCGGGAAAAAACATTGCGCATCAGAAATTCCTCCCATTTCAGATCTGGTTTGTTCCTATCACCATAGTACCATATTTACCCAGACTGTCAAGGGACAGAATTCAACCTCTCAGAACTGCACCTCCACGCCATCGGGGCGGTAGAAGGTGACGTTCCTGCGCCACTGGGGCTCAGCCATGGTGCGGCGGTAGCAGTCTGCCAGCTGCCGCACGGCTTCCTCGGGGCTACGCACCTTTCCGCCGCAGCAGGGGAGCACCAGCACCCGGAACCAGGCATCAAAGAGATGCTCTGTCCAGCCGGTGTCCTTGGCCCCGCACCGGGCGTAAAAGCCCAGGCGGCGCACAGCCATGGCCTCGTCCTCGGCTTTTTCGGGGCACTCCGCTTCAATGAGGATAGCCTGCGCGCCCTTCTCGTGGTCAGGCAGGGCGGCCAGCAGAGCGGCTCCGATGCCGCCGGCCCGATACTGGGGCAGAACGGCAAAGTAGTCCAGCTGGCTCACCTCACAGCCCACGGGCCGCACCATCAACAGATACGCCACCAGCGCGTCGTCCTCATACACGCCCCAGGTGTGGGCGGTACCGGCGGCCTCGCTGTTCAGGATCATGCTCAGGGGCTTCAGCTCTCCGGCAGGAAAATCCCGGCGCATCTCGTTCAGGTAAACGTTCGTCAGCTCTTCGGCGGTCAGCAGCCGCCAGGTCAGGTTCTCGGGGTTCATACGATACGAGTTCCTTTCTGGTAGACAGCCTGAATATTCAGTTCCTTGTCCGCCAGGATCACATTGCCGTAGCGGCCTGCAGCCAGACTGCCGTAATCATTGTCGATGCCAATGCTCTTGGCGGGGTTTTCGCTGGCGGCGCGGACAGCGCTTTCCAGCGGGACGTTCATCTCCAGCACGGCACGCTTCATGCAGTCGTACAGGCAGGTGGCACTGCCCGCAATGGTGCCGGGGTGCTCGGTCAGAGTGGCGCGGGGGCCGCTGACCGTGACCGCCTGACCGCCCAGGCTGTACTGGCCGTCGGGCAGGCCGCAGGCCATCATGCTGTCGGCGATCAGGATGACATGGTCATCCCCGAAGGTGTTGAAGGTGAACCGCACCATGGCCGGGTGGATGTGAACGTTGTCGGTGATGAGCTCCACCTCCGCGCCCCGTTCCAGCGCCGCAATGATGGGGCCGGGCTCCCGGTGGGTGATGCCGGGCATGGCGTTGTACAGGTGGGTCATGTGGGTCGCGCCTGCGTCAAAGGCGGCGTTGGCGGTGTCGTAGCTGGTGCAGGTGTGGGCAATGGAGATGCGCACCTCGTTATGGCAGGCGGCAATGAACTCCAGCGCACCCGGCTCCTCCGGGGCGATATCCACCAGCTTGATCAGGCCGTTTGCCCGCTTCTGCAGGCGGCGGAACATTGCAACATCCGCCTTGTGGAGATACTCCGGGTTCTGGGCACCCACCTTGTTGGGGCTGATGAAGGGACCCTCCATGTTGATGCCCACAAGGTCTGCGCCTCTGCCGTTTTGATGGGCGGCGGCAGCATCCATCACGCCGTTCAGGATCTCTTCCGAAAAGGTCATGGTGGCGGGGCAGATGGCCAGCACGCCCTTACCGGCCTCAAAATCGGCCAGAGTCTGGATGGCTTCTTCATTGCCGTCACAGAAATCCTTGCCCATAGCACCGTGGAAGTGGATATCCACCAGGCCCGGCAGAGCGTAAGCGCCCTTGGCATCCACGATCTCTTCGCCTTCCTCCGGCTGTGCAAAGGGCACGATGCGCCCCTCCCGGATGGTCAGGCTCCCCTCCTCAAAGGTGTGGCGGGGGGTATAAATCAGAGCATTTTTGATGATCATATTCTTATTCTCACGCTTTCCTTCGTGCAACCTCTCAGTCGGGCTTGCGCCCGCCAGCTCCCCTTGTAGGGGAGCCTTTGGCAAAAAGATTCACTGAAATCGGCTGCCAAGGCCTCCCCTCATTAGGGGAGGTGGCATTGCGCAGCAATGACGGAGAGGTTTAATTACAGCAGGCTCAGTGCTTCCTCATCGGCCACAAGGATGCAGTCGGGATGCATCTGCAGGATGGAGCCCGGGCACTCGGGGGTCACAGGGCCGGAGACGACCGCTTTGACTGCCTTGGCCTTTGCCAGACCGTTGGCCACCACCAGCACCTTGCGGGCCTGCATGATGGTCTTGATGCCCATGGTGTAGGCCTGCTTGGGCACCAGATCCTCGTTGCCGTCAAAGAAGCGCTTGTTGGCCTCGATGGTGGCAGGGGTCAGATCCACGCAGTGGGTCTCCAGCTCAAAGGCCTCACCCGGCTCGTTGAAGCCGATGTGGCCGTTGGGGCCAAGGCCCAGCAGCTGCAGGTCGATGCCGCCCACGCTGTGGATGATTTCGTTGTACTTTTTGCAGGCATCCACAGCATCGGGGTTGGTGCCGTCGGGCAGGTGGATGGCCTCGGGGCGGATGTTGACCTTGTCAAACAGGTTCTTGTGCATAAAGCTCCAATAGCTTTCGGGGTGCTCCTTGGGCAGGCCGCGGTACTCGTCCAGATTGACGGTGGTGACCTCAGAGAAATCCAGGTCGCCCTTGTTGTACCAGTCCACCAGCTGAGCGTATGCGCCAACAGGGGTGCCGCCGGTCGCCAGACCCAGCACGCAGTTGGGCTTCATAATGACCTGTGCGGAGATGATGTTGGCAGCCTTGCGGGACATGTCCTTGTAATCTTTTGCACGAATGATCTTCATAATGGGGAACCTCCTGTTATTTTGCTTTGTTGTTTTCAGTATAGCATATTTTCCGGCCAAAAGGGTAGCCGGTTTGTGAACAAAACAAAATGCCGCTGAAAGCGGGGCGTAAACGCCCGCCCTCAGCGGCATTTTTACAGTTTGGGAATGGATGCGGAAGCAACCAGCCTTCCGCACGGAAACGTGCTCAGAAGGATGCTTACAGCATCTTCTTCAGCTCATCATACACGAACTGCACCTTGGTGCCGATGATGACCTGGCAAGTGGTCTTGTCGGGGCGGATGACACCGGCAGCACCGGCAGCCTTCACAGCCTTCTCATCCACAGCGGTGTAGTCCTTAATGGTGAAGCGCAGGCGGGTAGCGCAGTAGTCCACGCTGGAGACGTTCTCCTTGCCGCCGATGGCCTTCAGCACGCCAGCAGCAACCTCAGTATAGTTGTTGTTGGCCAGAACAACCTTCTTCTCAGCCTCTTCGGCATCCTCGTCCTCACGGCCGGGGGTCTTCAGGTCGAACTTGGTGATGGCGAAGTAGAACACGAAGTAGAACACCACGAATGCAGCGATGCCCAGAGGAATGATCATCCAGGTCTTAGCAGCTGCAGGCAGAGAAGCGGAGAACACCAGGTCGGTAGCACCTGCGGAGAAGCAGAAGCCAGCACGGAAACCGGAGTAGTAGGTGATGATGGTGAAGATGCCGTACAGAGCGGAGTACACAACGTACAGCGGGAAGCACAGGAACATGAAGCCGAACTCAAAGGGCTCGGTAACGCCGCAGACGAAGGCGCAGATGGCAGCGGACAGAACCAGACCGATGGCAGCCTTCTTGTTCTTGGCGGTACGGACCATAGCCAGTGCAGCACCGGCGATACCGAACATCATGCAGGGGAAGAAGCCGGACATGTACATACCCAGGCTCCAGCCCACATCAGCAGAGGTCTCGCCTGCCCAGAAGTGGGACAGGTCGCCCAGGCCGATGGTGTCGAACCAGAACACATTGTTCAGAGCGTGGTGCAGGCCGGTGGGGATCAGCAGACGGTTCAGGAAAGCGTAGATGCCAGCACCGATGCCGTCCATGCCTGCGATGCCTCTGCCAATGGCGACCAGTGCATCGAAGATGACGGGCCAGACGAACAGCAGAGCGACAGAAACAACGATGGAGATCAGGCCGGTGGCGATTGCAACAAAGCGCTTGCCGGAGAAGAATGCCAGCCAGTCAGGCATCTGAGTGCTCTTGAACTTGTTGTAGCAGGCTGCACCCACCACAGCGGCCAGAATGCCGATGAAAGAGTTGCCGGCCACCTTCTGGAAAGCGATGTAGGTAGCGGTGCCCTCTTCCAGGGTGCGCACCATGCTGACCACGCCGGGGCTCAGCAGCTGCTGCATCATCAGGTAGCTGACCAGGCCAGCCAGACCAGCGGTACCGTCGTGGTCATCAGCCAGGCCAACGGCTGCGCCGATGGCGAACAGCCATGCCATGTTATCGATCAGAGCGCCGCCTGCCTTGACCAGCAGGAAGCCAACGGTGTAAGCTGCACCGGAAGTTGCAGCACCGGGAACGCCCATGACACCCGGGGCCAGAGCATAGCCGAGACCCATCAGGATGCCGCAGATCGGCAGCACAGCGACGGGAAGCATCAGAGCTTTGCCCAGTTTCTGGAGATACTTCATCATAAGACACATTCCTCCTTAAAGAATGTTGTTGTTATGGAGGCCTCTGGTTGCAGGCTGTCCATAATTGCGTAACAATATTTTAACACATCCTCCGAAAAAAAGGAATAGGGTCTGCGCCCGTTTTCGCAATTTTGCACCAAAAATCCTTGAATTTGCATCTTTCGTGAAAAATTTTTTGGAGTTATTGCGCATTTCAGAGCAGGATTTTGAAAAAACTTTTCTTTTGCCCTTTCTCCTCCAAACCGCTTGCATCCCGCGCCGGAATCGGGTACTATACTTATAAATAGAAAACATAAGACCCAGGGAGGTTCTTTTTATGGAATGGACTGATATCCGCCTGACCGTGGCCAAGGCCGATGCCGACAACGCCGAGGCCGTTGCCACCATGATCGCCGAAGGCGGCATCTATATCGAGGATTACAGCGACATCGAGCAGCAGGTGGCCGAGATCGCCCATGTGGATCTGATCGAGCAGGAGCTGCTGGACAAGCCCCGCGACACTGTGATCATCCACATGTATCTGGAGCCGGGCGCTTCCCCCGTGGAGACGCTGGCCCTCATTCAGGCCCGGATGGAAGCGGCAGGCATCGCCTACACCGTGGAGACCGAGGGCGTGGAGCAGGAGGACTGGCAGAACGGCTGGCGCAAATACTACCACCCCATGGACATTGGCAAACGGCTGGCCATCGTGCCCTCCTGGCAGGAGTACGACACCAACCGCGTCAAGCTGATCCTTGACCCCGGCCTTGCCTTTGGCACCGGCGGCCACGAGACCACCAGCCTCTGCCTGGAGGCGCTGGACGAGCGGGTGCGCGGCGGTGAACGGGTGCTGGACATCGGCACCGGCAGCGGCATCCTTGCCATTGCCGCCCTCAAGCTGGGCGCAGGCAGTGCCGAGGGTGTGGACATCGACCCCGTGGCCGTGCGCACCGCAGGCGAGAATGCCGCCCTGAACGGCGTGGCCGACAAGCTGACCGTTCTGGTGGGTGACCTGTCCGACAAGGCCAGCGGCAGGTACGACATCATCACTGCCAACATCGTGGCAAACGCCATCATCAGCCTTGCCCCCGCCGTGCCCGGCCTGATGGCCGAAAACGCCACCTTTATTGCCAGCGGCATCATCGACAGCCGCAAGGACGAGGTGATCGCCGCTCTGGAAGCCGCCGGCCTGACCGTGCAGGAAATGAAGGAGAAGCGCGGCTGGGAGTGTATCGTCTGCAAAAAAGCGTAATTGCAGAAGCTTTCATGATTTCTTTCAGCTGGCTTGCCCTCTCCGTCACCTTCGGTGCCACCTCTCCCAAAGGGAGAGGCCTTGGCAAAAAGATGAAGTTTGCGTGGACTGCCAAAGGCTCCCACTTTGGGGGAGCTGGATTTGCGAAGCAAAGACTGAGAGGGCGAGGACGTTTAAGGAGAACCACTATGCCTCACCGTTATTTTACAACCGAAATCTCCAATGGCACCGCCACCCTGCGGGGAGCCGATGCCCATCATCTTTCCCGCGTGATGCGGGGCAAGCTGGGGGACACTGTCATCTTATGTGACGGCAACGCCGTGGAATACACCGCCACCATCACCGGCTTTGGGCCGGAGACTGTGGAGTTCAGCGTGGAGCCGGGCTATCCCAGCGCTGCCGAGCCCAGCGTGGAAGTGACCCTGTTCGTGGGTTACCCCAAGCAGGACAAGCTGGAACAGGTCATCCGCCACGGCGTGGAGCTGGGCTGCACCCACTTCGTGCCCTTCTTCAGCCGGTACTGCGTGGCCGCCCCCAAAAAGGAGGAGCAGAAAAACGAGCGCTACAACCGCATCGCCTTTGAAGCCGCCAAGCAGTGCGGCCGGGGCGTGCTGCCGGATGTCGCCCTGCCCCTGCCCAATTTCGGGGCCCTCTGCCGCAGTCTGGAAGGGTACGACCTCGTGCTCTTCTGCTACGAGCTGGGCGGCGCGCCCCTGCGCCAGCTGCTGGCAGACGCACAGCCTGCCGACGGCCAGCGGCTGAAGATCGCCCTCATCACCGGTGCCGAGGGCGGCTTTGCCGTGGAAGAGGCCGAAATGGCCGCCAATGCCGGTGTGAAAACGGTCGGCCTCGGCCCCCGCATCCTCCGGTGCGAGACCGCCCCGCTGGCGGTGCTCTCTGCCGTGATGACCCTGACGGGTAACTTGGAGTAATTTTTATTTCCACAGATACAAAAAGGACGGCGTATGCCGTCCTTTTTGTTTACTTTATTTTCGCGTTCATCAGCGCTTTTTTTACCTCAATGAGGTTTTGCGGGCTGACCGAGAAGCTCCGCAGGCCCAGCTGCAGATATTGCAGGGTGTTGGCCGGATTGCCCACCGCGCTGCCGCAGATGGTCACGGGGATCCCGCCCTCCCGGGCAGCCTCCACCACCATGCGGATGAGCTTTTTCATTGCGTGGCTGGCCGGGCGGTAGTAGCGCTCGGCAATGGAGATATCCCGATCCACCGCGTGGGTGTACTGGGTCAGGTCGTTTGTCTCGATGACAAAGAAATTGCACCCGTGCTCCACGAATTCCTCTGCCGTCAGGCAGGCCGAGGGCACCCCGAACATCACACCAAAGGGCGTGTCCGGGTCAAACTCCTCTCCGCGCTCCCGCAGCAGCTGGCGGCAGTGCGCTACCAGCCGCATGGCCTCATCCCAATCCTCGAGGTTGGTCACCATGGGGAACATGACCCGCAGAGGGCCGTGGGCTGCCGCCCGGAGCAGGGCGCAGATCTGCGTTTCAAACTGATGGGTCTGGCGCAGGCTGCTGCGGATGCCCCGCAGGCCCAGCTTGGAGGATTCCAGCCCCCTATGGATATCGGCCATGGCGCGGTCCACACCAAAATCAAAGGTGCGCACTGTCACCACACCGCCCTTTGCGGCGGCAATGCAGGACTGATAGAACACGAACTGCTCCTGCTCGTCCACCGGACGGCCCGGCAGCATCATATAGCCGCTGCGCAGCAGGCCTACGCCGGAAGCGCCTGCCTGCAGCGCCGATTCAATATCCTCCTGCCCGTAGCAGTTCGCCAGAAGCTCAAACGGCACATCATCCTTTGTCCGGTTGGGCAGGACGCTGATGCGGGCGGCTTCCTCGCTCTCCCACTGCAGCTCACAGATGCGGCTGACCGCCTGCTGGCGGGTGTTGGCATCCGGGTCCAGGATGCACTCGCCGTTGTCGGCATCCAGCACCACGGTGCGGCCGTCGCAGTCGTCCAGAAACTCCCGTCCCACCTGCACCACGCAGGGAATGTGCATGGCCCGCGCAATGATCGCCGCGTGGCTCTGCTTATTGCCCTCCGAAGTGATGATGCCCAGGATCATCCCCGCCGGAACGCTGAACAGATCGCTGGGCATCAGCATCTCTGCCGCCAGGATCACCGGGTGATCCAGCGCCAGCCAGACCCGGGGACGGTTGGTCAGCACATTCACCACGCGGCGGGCGGCATCCAGAATATCCGCACTGCGCAGCTGCATGTAGGCGTTGTCCTCCATGGCCGCAAGCTGCTCTGCATAGCGGTTGCCCGCACGGTACATGGCTTCGGCAGCGCTGATGCCCGCCTTGATCTGGAATTTGACCTCGTTCATAAAGCCTTCATCTTCCAGCATCATGCTCTGGAACAGGAAGATGGCCTGCTCCGTGGGGCCGCTGCGGTCTGCCATGCCGTCCAGCTCACGCTGGGCTGTCCGGACAGCGTTTTCCAGCAGGCGCTGTTCCCGTTCCGCGTTGAACGGCCCGGTGGCAAAGTTTTCGTGCCAGCGCTCCAACCGGCTCACCTGTCCCATCACAAGGCCCGGTGAGGCGCTGTGTCCCTGATAGACCTTCATTCCTCGATCACCTCCGGCAGTACCGGCCCGGTAAGGGCACGGCAGACCAATGCCTGTAAGAACGTATTGGGCAGCAGAGCGGCCCGTGCGGCCTGTGCCGCATTGCCGCTGCCCTCAAACAGGGGCGCAAAGCTCTCGATGCGCTCCCGGTCGCATTTTTCCAAAAAGGCTTCCGCCAGTGTCCGGGTGGTATAGAACACGGTGGGGTCCACGCCCGCATCCTCGGCGGCAGCTTCCAGCGGGGCCAGCTGGGCATCCTTCATGTTGGCCAGCAGCAGGGCCGCATCCGCTGTCAGGGTCACGGGGTATTTTTCCCGCACCGCCTTCTGCACCTGCTGGAATTTCCACGCAAAGGCGGCGGCATCCTCACAGCTCTCGGCGCTGGTGGAAACGGCATAGGCGCAGCCCCGCAGGTATCCCATGGCGCGGCGGGTATCGTAGTAGCCCAGCTCCATGTTCCGCCTGGCGGTATCGGGGTCAAAGTGGAGGATGTCCCCCAGCTCCCAGTAGCTGCGGATCATGGTGGTGGGCAGGCCGGTGCGGTTGGGCAGGGTGATGCCCACCCCTTCCAGGTCAACACAGACCAGCTTCTCCGCGCCCATCTTCTGGGCCAGCGCGGTGGGCATATTGTCCCGGTAGCCGCCATCCAAAAACTGCACCCCATCGATCTGCTTTGCCCGCAGGGCGGGGAAACAGGCGGCCGAGGCCAGCAGATAATCCTTCACCTTGCCCGCCGGGATATCCTCCAGCGTCAGCTCCCGGGGCTTCAGCCCCCGCTTTTCCACGGTGACAAGGCCGAACCGGATGGGCGAAGCCCGCAGGGCATCCTCATCCAGCACCCGCTCCACGATCTCTTCCAGCGGGGTCACGTCCATGCCGCCGTCCCGCACCACTTCCCGCAGGAAGGCGTGCAGTTCAGAGAGGTCGGCGTTTTCCTCCGGCAGCTCCATCACATCCTGGCTGCGGATGCTCATCCACATATCCCGGGCCGTTTCGTACAGGTCCAGTGCAAACATGGCACCGTTCAGGCTGCCCACACTGGTGCCGGTGATGATCTGGGGCCGCCAGCCCAGCTCGGTCAGGGCACGCCACACACCCACCTGATAGCTGCCGCGCGCACCGCCGCCTGCCAGCACCAGTGCCTTGACCGGGGTATCATTCTGTGCCATCTGGAACGCCTCCTAGTCATTCTTTGGAAATCTGTCAGAAGTATACCATATTTTCCGGAAAAATTCTCCCTGTTTTTGGAACAAAATCCATGGTATAATTTTGTTAACTTGTGTGAAACGATGGTGGAGGTAAAACAATGCACTGCAACAACTGGATCTTTGATATGGACGGCACCCTGACCGACAGCATGACCGTGGTATGGGAGGGTGCGCCCGATGCCCTGCTGGCCCGCTATGGCCGCACCCCAAAATCTGACCTCCACAAAACGCTCCTGACCATGGGCATGGCCGATGGCGCGGCCTACCTCATCCGGGAGTACGACCTGCCCCTGAAAATGGAGGACTACAACGATGTGATGTGGGATGTTATCACAAAGCTCTACGAGACCGTGGAGCTCAAGCCCGGCGTGCGGGAGCTGCTGGCCCGCCTGAAGGCCGAGGGTGCCCACATGTGCATCTGCTCCAATACCTGGAGCGCCCAGTGCCGCACCGTGCTCACCCGTTTGGGCATCGATGAATATTTCGACTTCTATGTGGAGGCACAGGGGGCGCTCCACAAGAGCAGGCCGGATGTATTTTTCCAGACCCTTACACGCCTGGGCGGCACTGACCCCGACCGGTGCGTTGTCTGTGAGGATTCCCTCTACGCCGCCCGCACCGCCCACGATGCAGGCTTCCGCGTCATCGGCATCGCCGATGCCGCCAGCAAGTCCGATGAACCCGCCCTGCGGGAGGTCAGCGACCAGTTCCTGGCCGACTGGACAGAGCTGGACTGGGACAAAGTATGACCCCTGCACCATGCAGAAAGCGGCCCGCAGAAGCAGGCCGCTTTCTTTTTGTATGATAGACCTTACCCTTCCAGAAACGCCCGGAACGCCGCCCTTACGGCGGGCTCACGCCCCCGGGGGATGGGCACCCGTGCCCCGCTGCGCATCCAGAGCTCCCCGGAGAAGAGCTGGGCGGCGGCGGCAAGGTTGACCACATAGGAGCGGTGGGGCTGCAGAAAACGGGCATCGGCCAGCAGGGGCTTTGCCACCTCGGAAAAGGGGACCCGCAGAGAGAGGGAGGCCACGTCCTCGCCGCTGGCAAGGTGGTAGTGCACCACATGATGGGTGCACTCCAGATACTCGATGTCCGCAAAGGGCAGGGCCCGCAGGCCCATGGCCGTGGCGACCGGGATGACTGGGCCGTATTCCGGCTCGGTGGCCCGGTCCAGCAGGGCCGTCAGCTGCTCCGGACGGAACGGGATATGCAGGTACTGCATCGCGTCCACCCGGAACGCTTCGTAGGCATAGGCCGTGGTGTGGGCCAGAAAGGCCAGCGGGGCCCGCACACCCCGGCGGCGCAGCTCTGCTGCCGCCTGCAGGCCGCAGCATGGGTTGGCGGCAGGCAGCTCGATGAGGTAGAGCTCGTACCGGGAGCCCGCTTTCTCCTGTTGCAGCAGGGCCGCCGTGCTTTCCAGCTGCTCCACGATGCAGGCATCGGCCCGGCGGGCATAATATTCCATGCAGTGGCGCTGCACCCGGCCCCGCAGCACAGGGTCCGGGCTGCACACCGCAATGTGAAAGATCATATCCGCTCCTCCTTTCTCTCTGCACAGCGCTTGATTTTTGCGCCATGAGGGAGTATTATGGACGAAAAAAGAAATGGGGGACACCGCCATGGATCAGCCGCTCGTCAGCATCATCCTGCCCGTATACAACGCTCAGAATCATCTGGCCCGCTGCATCGGCAGCATCCTGGACCAGACCTATAAAAACATCGAACTCATCATCCTGAACGATGGCTCCAAGGATCACAGCCTGCCCGTGTGTGAGGAGTTCCGTGCCAAGGACAGCCGCATCGTGCTGGTGGACAAGGAGAACTCCGGCGTGTCCGACACCCGCAACCTGGGCCTGAAGCTGGCCGGGGGCGAGTATGTCCAGTTCGTGGACAGCGATGACTACATCGACCCGGACTTCACCCAGCATCTGGTGGAAGCCGCCGAGACGCACCACGCAGATCTTGTGATTGCGCCCTACAAGATGGTGATCCCCGCCGGGGCCACAAAGCCCGAGCAGGTGCTGGAAAAGCTGGAGGACAATCTGGGCGTGATGAGTGTTGCCCGGCCCCCTGAGGTGCGGGAATACGGTTTCCTGCCCGCCGGGGTCTACGACAAGGACACCTTTGCCCTGCGGCTGATGGACAAGCCTGCCTCCTACTTTTACAGTGTGCTCTGGAACAAGCTCTACCGCCGCATCCTGCTCACCGGCAATGACATCCAGTTCACCAGCGAGCTGAAATGGGCCGAGGATCTGGTGTTCAACATGCAGTATATCCAGTATGCCGAAACCTTCGTCTCCATTGACAAAGCCGGTTACTACTACGTCCAGAATCCCCAGAGCATCTGCCACACCCAGATCAACCCGGCCTCCATCGTGCAGAACAAGATCCAGACGTTCCGGTATTATAAAGATCTCTACACCCGCCTTGGAATGTACGAGGAGGTACGGCCTCAGCTGTATAAGTTCCTGGTGGATATCGCCGAGAGCACCTACCCCTCCGGCCCCTTCAAAAAGATCATTGAGGAAGCCAAGGAATATTGGAAAAACCGGAAAGAATAAACCAAAATCGGGAGACCCCCTGCGGGGTCTCCCTTTTTTGTGGTTATGCTCCGATGGCAGCGCACTTCTTTGCCAGCCAATCCCGCTCTTCTTCATTCAGGCGGGGAGCCAGCTTCTCAAACACTTTGCGGTGGTAGGCGTTCAGCCAGTCCAGCTCGTCCCGGGTCAGGACACCGGGCACCACAGGAGAGGTGGCAATGGGCACAAAGGTCAGCGGACGGAAGGCCAGGAAGGTGCCGTACTGGTTGTCGGCCTTGTGGTAGCATTCCAGCTCGTTCTCAATGCGGATGCCCACCTGACCGGCCTCGTACACGCCCGGCTCATCGGTGATGATCATGCCCGGCTGGAACACCGTGGTGTTGCGGCCGTTCAGGGCGTGGGGACCCTCGTGGACATTGCCCACAAAGCTGACGCTGTGGCCGGTGCCGCAGCGGTAGTTGATGAGGTGCTGCCACAGCGGCTCACGGGCGATGGTATCCAGCATGTGGCCGTCGCAGTAGTTCAGCCAGACAGCCTTTGCAATGTCGATGTGGCACTGCAGGGTCCAGGTGTAGAACAGCTTTTCGTCCTCGGTCAGCTCACCCAGCGGGTAGGTGCGGGTGATATCGGTGGTGCCGTCCAGATAGGTGGCACCGCTGTCCACCAGCAGGAAGCCCTTGCGCTCCAGCTTGGCATGGTCCTCCTCGGTGGCGTGGTAGTGCATCATGGCAGCGTTTCCGCCGTAGGCGGCAATGGTGCCAAAGCTCTCCACGATGAACTTGTCCTGTGCAGAGCGGTACTTGTGGAGGATCTCGTCCACGGTCAGCTCGGTCAGCTCTTCCCCGGCAGCCAGACGCTCTTCCAGCTCCTTCTGGAACCGCACCATGGCAACCGCATCCCGCAGATGGGCCTCGCGGTCGTGAGCCAGCTCGACCTCATTCTTCACACCCTTCATGGGCAGCAGGGGGTCGGCCTCATCCTTCACGGTCAGGGCAGCATTGTTCTGCAGGGTCTCGTAAACGGCAAAGTTCACGGATGCAGGGTCGGCCAGCACGGTCTGGGGCTCGGTCTCAGCGGCCAGGAACTTGAGCACGTCATCGTACTCCTGGATCTCCACGCCATTGGCCTTGAGCTCTGCGGCAGCTTCCGCGCCCAGACGCGCGGTGTTGATGAAGAGCACCGCGCGCTCCGGGGTCACATAGCAGTAGGACATGGCATAGGGGGTGCACTGGATATCCATGGCGCGCAGGTTCAGCAGCCAGGCCAGATTATCCAGCTTGCCCACCAGCTGTGCAGTGCAGCCCAGCTCCTTGAGCCTACCGCGCAGGCGCTCCAGCTTTTCGGCAGGGGAGAAGCCCGCATACTCCTTGGGCAGGATCCATGCCGGGGTGGCAGGCAGGGCGGGGCGGCCCTCGGTCCACAGCTCATCCTCAAGGTTCAGGGTCTTGATGGTGCCCTTCTTGGCATCCAGCTTCTTCTGCACGCCGCGCACCAGCCCGCAGGAAGCGGTCAGGCCGCACAGGCCCAGCACACCGTTCTCAGGCAGCACCTTGCCGCAGTATTCCTCCACGGTGGGCACGCCCGGCTCACCCATCCGCATCAGCTGGATCTCGGTACCGGCGATCTCCTTCTCGGCCTGCACAAAGTAGCGGCCGTCTGCCCAGACAGCGCTCTCGGTGGGGGTGACGACGAAGTTGGAGTTCTCGCCGTGGAAGCCGGAGAAATAGGTCAGGGAGGTGTAATGGTCGGGCAGGTACTCGCTGGAATGCGGGTCACCCACCGGAATCAGATAAACGTCCACGCCGTTGGCCTTCATGGCAGCCCGCAGGGCAGCCAGACGCTCAGGAACCGTGTTCATGCTCATAATAAAAAGCCTTCTTTCTTCCATCTATCTGCCGGAAAAACGTCCGGCGGCGGGGGTCACTGTGTCTTATTGTACCATCACTCCGGGCAGAATGCAATTCACCGGCAGCGAAAAGCCCCCGCCGGGGCATCAGCACTCAGGCGGGGGCAGAAAGCACGGTCACTGCGCGTTCTTTTTTGCAAGATCTTTGGTGTACAGGGCACGGGTGGCGTTCAGCACGGCCAGCACCATCACGCCCACATCGGCGAAGATGGCGGTCCACATACTGGCCAGGCCCAGCGCACCCAGCACCAGGCAGGCGAACTTGATCGCCAGAGCAAACACGATGTTCTGATACACGATGCGCAGGGTGCGGCGGGCAATGCGCATGGCCAGCGCGATCTTGGCCGGGTCATCGTCCATCAGGACAACGTCAGCGGCCTCGATGGCAGCATCGGAGCCCAGAGCACCCATGGCGATGCCCACATCGGCACGGGACAAAACCGGGGCATCGTTGATGCCGTCGCCCACAAAGGCGAGGTTTTCTTTGGGCTGCTTTGCGGCGAGGAGCGTTTCGATCTGGTCCACCTTGTCGCCGGGCAGCAGGCCTGCATGGTATTCATCCAGACCCAGCTCGGCGGAAACGGCCTTTGCCACAGGCTCCGCGTCGCCGGTCAGCATGACCGTCTTGCGGACACCGGCCTGTTTCAGGCCCCTGATGGCAGCGGCACTGTGGGGTTTGACCACATCGGCGATGAGCAGATAGCCTGCATATCTGCCCTCCACGGCAACATGGACGATAGTGCCCGGCTCAGTGATCTCGGGAACCGTCAGGCCCAGCTTTGCCATCAGGCGGGCGTTGCCGGCAGCAACGGTTTTGCCGTCCACCTTTGCGGTCACGCCGTGGCCGCCCAGCTCCTGTACATCGGTCACACGGCTGGGGTCAATGTCCTTACCGTAAGCATTCTTGATGCTCAGGGAGATGGGGTGCTTGGACCAGCTCTCAGCCAGAGCGGCGGCTTCCACAAGGGCATCCCCGGTCACGCCGTTTTCGGGGTGGATACCCACCACCTTGAAGGTCCCCTGGGTCAGGGTGCCGGTCTTATCAAACACCACGATGCCGGTGCGGGCCAGCTCCTCCAGATAGGTGGAGCCCTTGACCAGGATGCCGCAGGCAGACGCACCGCCGATGCCGCCGAAGAAGCTCAGCGGGATGGAGATGACCAGAGCGCAGGGGCAGCTGATGACCAGGAAGGTCAGGGCGCGGTAGACCCAGTCACCGAAGCGGGCGGGCTGGCCCATCAGCAGCAGAACGATGGGGGGAACAAAGGCCAGCGCCAGTGCGCCGTAGCAGACGGCGGGGGTGTAGACCCGGGCAAAGCGGGTGATGAAGTTCTCGGCGCGGGCCTTCTTCATGCTGGAATTTTCCACCAGGTCGAGGATCTTGGAAACGGTGGATTCGCCGAACTCCTTGGTGGTCCGCACCTTCAGCAGGCCGGTCATGTTCACACAGCCGCTGATGACCTCATCGCCGGAGCGGACATCCCGGGGCAGGCTCTCGCCGGTCAGGGCGGCAGTGTTCAGGGCAGAAGTTCCCTCCACGATGATGCCATCAATGGGCACCCGCTCGCCGGGCTGGACCACGATCACAGTGCCCACCTCCACATCATCGGGGTCCACCTGCTCCAGTTTGCCGTCCTCGTCCTCAACGTTGGCGTAATCGGGGCGAATATCCATCAGGCTGGAAATGCTCTGGCGGCTCTTGCCCACGGCCACGCTCTGGAACAGCTCGCCGATCTGGTAGAAGATGATAACGGCACAGCCCTCCACATAATCGCCCAGCGCAAACGCGCCCACAGTGGCAACAGCCATCAGGAAGCACTCGTCAAAGGGCTGGCGGTTCTTGATGCCCAGCAGTGCCTTGCGGAGCACATCCCAACCGACCACCAGATAGGGGATGCAGTAGAGCAGCAGCTCCACCGGCGTGGGAAACTGGGGCAGCAATTTGAGGATGAGCACCAGCACCAGAGCAGCAATGATCCGGTACAGGTTCTTCTTCTGCTTTTTATTCATATCTGTACTCTCCTTTTTTCTGGATTCTGGGCCGCAATGCGCCGCGGCGGGCGGGGTGGATTCAACAGGTTTTCCCCACGGGATAGACTTTTCCACGTTTTCCCCTGAGTTTTCCACGGACTTTTCCCGGAGAAAACCTGCTTTTTCGCGTTTCTTTTTGCATTTTTTCGCAGAAACTGTTGAAAACCCGGTGGAAACTGTTGAAAACCCGTTTTCTTTTCCACAGTTTCCCACACCGGCTTTGGGGCCGTTCTGTCCGAAAAATGCGTCACAAAAAGCTCCCCCGCAGGGGAGCCGCACCGGAGTTACAAACCCCTGTTTCCTCAGATATCAAAGATCTCGCAGTCGTCCTCGACCTTTTTGCAGGCAGCCAGAACGTTCACCATGGTGTTGTGGGGGTCTGCACCCTCAGCAAACTCGACCTTCATCTTCTGGGTCATAAAGCTGACGGTAGCCTGTGCCACGCCTGCAACGGTGTTGGCGGCATCCTCCATCTTCTGGGCGCAGTTTGCGCAGTCAACTTCGATCTTGTAGCTCTTCTTCATCATAGGTACCTCTCTTTATTTTATGTGGACCTCTCAGGCGCGCCTTGTGCGCCCGGAGGCTTTGTACTGCGTTTTCCGTTTACTCCTCAATGTGATCCATGCCCATGGAGAGGATGCTTCTCACATGGTCATCATCCAGTGCATAGTAAACGGTCTTGCCATCCCGGCGGAAGCGCACGAGCTTGGTATCCTTGAGCACCCGGAGCTGGTGGCTCACTGCCGACTGGCTCAGCTGCACCGCGTTGGCAATGTCCTGCACGCAGAGCTCATTGTCATGCAGCGCATATAAGATCTTGATGCGGGTGGAGTCGCCGAACACCCGGAACAGGTCGGCCAGCTCATACAGCACCTCGTCATCCGGCATCACCACCGGTTCCGTGTTTTCCTGCCCCGCCGGGGTCATCTGCTCCAATCCGATCATGTCCGTCCTCCTTTTGCCGCATTTTACATGAACGTCTGTTCATGTGTTCATGTTATCATGCAGAAAGGCTTCTGTCAAGGGGTTTTGCAAAGATTTCCGCATTCCTCTTAAAATCATTGAAAAAAACCGTAAAGAAAGCCAAAACGGAGGGAGATTTGCAGAAAAAAACGCCCAAACAGGTGCATCTGTGCCAAAAGTGTGGTATTCTAACAATGTATTTCTAAATTTTCGCCTTCGGGCATCTGGAAAGGACGTATTTTTATGTTGGAAGCTGGCATCCGCGGCGAGCAGAGTGTCGCCGTTACTGCCGAGAACACTGCAAAGACCATGGGCAGCGGTACGCTGGACGTGTTTGCCACCCCCGCGCTGGTGGCACTGGCCGAAAAGACCTGCTGGATGAGCGTTGCCGCCGCGCTGGACGAGGGCTGCGGCACCGTGGGCACCCGGCTGGAGCTGGAGCACAGCGCCCCCACCCCTGTGGGCATGACTGTGACCTGCGAGAGCGAGCTGACCGCCGTGGAGGGCCGCAAGCTGGTGTTCAAGGTCTCCCTGCACGACGAGAAAGGCCCCGTGGGCGGCGGTGTGCACGAACGGTTCATCATCAACAACGCCAAGTTTGCCGCAAAGGCAGAGAGCAAAAAGGGGTAACGGCCTCGCCCTCTCAGTCAGCGCCGTTGGCGCTGCCAGCTCCCCCAAAGGGGGAGCCTTTGGCATTGTGGGCAGGCTGACCGTGCAGATACAGCGGCACTCTGTCCTCTTCCATCACCTGCGCTTCCGCCTTTTGCTGGGCGGCGGTCAGCAGGCGGATGGCCTGTTCGTTGGCGCGGAACAGCTCAAAATACAGCGCTTTATAATCCGGCGTGGCGGCGGCCCCCTTTCCGTTTGCAATAGGGATAGTCTGCCCCGGGCCGGGACAAAAAATCAAGTGAGGAATCATTTATGAAAAAGACAAATCTCTCCTGGGTGGGGGCACTGCTGGTGTTTGCCCTGCTGCTGTGGTGCACCGCAGCCACCCCCGGCACCATTGCCGACCCGGCCAGCTACGCCCCCGCGGTGTACAGCTCCATGCTTTCCCTGCTGCCGCCGGTGGTGGCCATTGTGCTGGCCCTGAACACCAAGGAGGTCTACACCTCCCTGCTGGTGGGCATTGCCACCGGCGCGCTGCTCTTTGCCAACGGCAACCTGGAGCTGGCGCTCAACACCCTGTTCTTCAACGAGGACGGCGGCATGGTTGCCAAGCTCTCTGACAGCAGCAACGTGGGCATTCTGGTCTTTCTGGTGATGCTGGGCATTCTGGTGGCCCTGATGAACAAGGCCGGCGGCAGCGCCGCCTTTGGCCGCTGGGCCTCCACCCACATCCACACCCGGGCCGGGGCGCAGTTTGCTACCCTTATTCTGGGCATGCTCATTTTTGTGGACGACTACTTCAACTGCCTGACCGTTGGCTCCGTGATGCGCCCCGTGACCGACCGGCAGAAGGTCTCCCGCGCAAAGCTGGCCTACCTCATTGATTCCACCGCCGCGCCCATCTGCATCATTGCGCCGGTGTCCAGCTGGGCCGCCGCCGTTACCTCCAGCGTGCCGGAAGGCTCCGGCATCAACGGCTTTACCATGTTCCTGCGCACCATTCCCTACAACTACTACGCCCTGCTGACCATTGTGATGAGCCTGTTCCTCATCTTCACGGGCACGGACTACGGCTCCATGAAGCAGCACGAGGACAATGCCCGGGCCGGTGACCTTTTCACCACGGCCGACCGCCCCTACGGCGACGATGTGGATGCCGAGGACGATGCCCACGGCCATGTCATTGATCTGGTGGCCCCGGTGCTGGTGCTGATCGCGGCCTGCATCTTTGGCCTGATCTACACCGGCGGCTTCTTTGAGGGCGTGGACTTCATCACCGCCTTCTCCGACTGCAACGCCTCCGCCGGTCTGGTGCTGGGCAGCAGCATTGCCCTGATGTTCACCTTTGTGTTCTACCGTGTCCGCAGCGTGATGACGTTCCAGGATTTTGCCGCCTGCATCCCCGAGGGCTTCAAGGCCATGGTCAGCCCCATGCTGATCCTGTCCCTGGCCTGGACGCTTTCCGGCATGACCAACCTGCTGGGTGCAAAATATTACGTTGCCAACCTGCTGGGCGGCTCCGCTGCCGCCCTGCAGTACCTGCTGCCGGTCATCATCTTCCTGGTGGCGGTGTTCCTGGCCTTTGCCACCGGCACCTCCTGGGGCACCTTCTCCATCCTGATCCCCATTGTCTGCCACGCTTTCCCCCAGGGCGAGATGCTGGTGGTCTCCATTGCGGCCTGCCTGTCCGGCGCTGTGTGCGGCGACCACTGCTCTCCCATTTCCGACACCACCATCATGGCCTCTGCCGGTGCGCACTGCTGCCATGTGAACCATGTTTCCACCCAGCTGCCCTACGCCATTACCGCCGCTTCCTGTTCCGCCGCGTGCTATGTGATCACCGGCCTGACCCAGATGTTCCTGGGCAGCAGCGCCAGCCTGTGGACCTCGCTGATCCTGCTGGGCGTTGCCATTGTGCTGGAGCTGGTGGTGCTGAACATTCTGCGCGTAAAGCTGGGCAAAAAGACCAAAGCGTGATATACTAAAGGAAATTGAGTGTTCGAAGGGAGACCGTACCATGCTGGAAAAAGCATTCAACGATGTCTATACCAAGTTCAAGCTCCATTTCTACCAGAACGTGTTCCAGCGCTTTGCCACCCGTGAGGCGACCCTGACCACGGTGGAATCCTTTTGCATGGAGGGCATTATGGCCATGGGGGAGCCCACCATTGCGGAGTTTTCCCGGATGATGCAGATCTCCACCCCCAACGCGGCGTATAAGATCGGCTCGCTGGTGCGCAAGGGCTATGTGGAAAAGATCCAGTCCACCACCGACCGCCGGGAGTATCACCTGCGGCCCACCCAGAAGTATATCGACTACTACAACATCAGCTACTCCTACCTGAGCACGGTGGTCCAGCGGGTGAACAAGCGCTTCCCCAAAGAGGACGTGAAGAAGCTGGAACAGATGCTGACCATCATCAGCAACGAGCTGATGCCAGAGCTGAACCTGGAAAACAACCCGGAGGCTCCGGAGGAAAAGAAAACCGCGCGCTGAGCCGCACCCTTCCGGAGACCCCGGAAGCCCATGCGCTGACCCGCGCAGCCAGACAGGACTGCCCCGCAGAGATGTGGAGCAGCCCTGTTTTTTTCTGCCGGAACGGGCCATGCGGCCAACAAAAAAAGCCCCGGAGGGCTTGCGGGACCCTCCGGGGCGAGGCAGCGGCGTGCGGGCCCGCTGCCTCAGGGGATAGCGATCAACAGGAGATTCTGGGGGAGCAACTTTTTGGGGGAATCGTTAAGGAATGTGATGCATGGCCCAAAGGGTCAGCGGGGCGTTTGCCCGGGGCCTTTGGGGGGTTGGGGTTCAGTGCTGGGACTTGTAGAACATGGCCTTGCGCTTGCGCTCCATCCAATATCCCGCTGCAGACAGCACCATGCCTGCGCCCAGCATCAGGTCTGCCAGCCAGCCGCTGGTGCCGGTCTGGATCAGCTTGGCATCCTGCACCGCCGGGAGCACCGGGGTCTCAGGAGCGGGAGCGGGGGCGGGGTCAGGTCTTGCATCCTGCACCACGGGCAGCACCGGGGTCTCGGGGGCGGGAGCCGGGGCGGGGGCGGGCTTTGCGTCCTCCACCGGCGGCAGTTCGGGGGAATCGGGGCCCGGGTTCACGGGCGGCACCACGGTCTGGGTGTAGCCCTTGATCCACACATCCCGGCTCTCCTGAGAGGTAAAGGTGTAGTGCACTTCCGCATCCTGCTTGGTGGTCACTACCATCCGGTCTGCCTCAAACTTCACAGGGCTGCCGTCCGGGTTCTTCTCGGTGTGGTACTCGTACTTGATAAAGCCGCCTTCCACGGTGCCGGTACCATTACCGTTAAAGACGTTGTGGAGCAGGTTGGTAAAGCTCTTGTAGGAGCCGGTGCCGGTGCCTTCAATGCCACCTTGCTGCTGTTCGTCCCTGTAATCTGCTGTTTTGCTGTAGTCGGCACTGTAGCTGCCGGAAAGTTCACTGCCCGTAGTTTCTTCGCCCGGGGTGACAACGGTTACCGTTTCGGAGATGGGGGTGTAGCGCAGTTCTCTGTTGGTCAGGTTTTCCAGCTTCCTGCGCTTAAAGGTTGCGGAGAGGGCGGTCGTGTTCTTGCCCATGGCCACCACGTGCTTCTCATCGGTCTGGGTCAGGTCTCCAAGGGTCAGGTCGTAACCGCCAATGTAGCTGAACTTACTCTTACTGCCCGGTTCGAAAAGTGCATTGCCGCAGGTGTTGTTGTCATCGGACATATAGCCGTAGGCCGTCAGGTCCGACTGGTACAGGTAGATCTGGTAGTAGCGTTTGCCGCCGCCCTTTGTCTGGTCCTTGTAGATCTCAACGACCTGTGCCTTGCTCAGGTCCAGCTCCGGATGATCTGCTATATATTTTTTCAGGTCAGCCTCTGCTCTCTGTTTAGCGGCCGCATAACCCCGCTCGCCAGGCGCTTTCTCATAGGCATCGCCCAGTTTGCCGTAAGCCACCTTGCCCTCGACCTTGTAGAAAACGCTCTTTGTGGGGGCGTTGTCATCTTTTGCGGACGTTTTCTCATCCCAGCTGGCACGGGGATACTCGTAGTGGCCGGTGCTTGGATTGTTGTCATTCTCGTGGTCGTAGGTGATGCGATCCACAAAGTTCGCCTGTGTGCCTCCTCCCTTTACAAGCGTTTCTGCACTCTCGCTCCATTTCAGCGTGGGGTTCAGCAGGACGCAGTCATCGGTCTTCGCCTTTCCGTCTTTCTCCTTCTCCGACAGGGTCAGATGGGAATCCGTTGCCAGATCAAGGTGGTCGATGTCGTTCCTGTTATAGTGGACTCTATGCTCTTCACCGTCGATTATTACATAGTCTCCGTACCACCTCTGATCAATCTTCTTCTCCGGAGGAACACGCTGCATCTTACCACTGGCATCATCCCAGTAGTAAGGCGTTCCATCCCAATCGGTGGAGCCGGTGTAGTATTTGCCGTCCTCCTGGGCGGTGTTTTTCAGCTCATTCAGGTACGTAGTCAGCTCGGCATCGGTCATGGCATTATAGTTGACCACATGTCCCACTACCATGGAAACTTCTTCCCATTCCATTGTGTGGTCAACTTTCAGGGTCTCGATCTTGCCGTTCTTAGTGTACTCGATGACAAGGGTCTCATGGTTCTTCTCAGCTTCTTTACGGGCTTCTTCCAGCTTCTCGAGGAACGCTTTCTGGGCTTCTTCGTCCGTGCTGCCGGTGGCTGCAACCTCGTGCGGCTTCTGGACTTCCACAGTCAGTTTTTCTTCCTGAGCAACGTAGCTTGCCGTGTAGGTCTTGCCATCTTCTCCCTTGTAGGTAACGGTCTTATCTTCAAGGTTCAAGCTGATAAAGTTGCTTCCAAACTTAGCCTTGATCTCTTCCTCGCCTAGCTGCCGGGTGGTAACGGTGATGATGGTCACAGTGCCATCGGTATCGGTCTTTTTGTAGGTTTTGGTTTTACCATCTTCAGCCGTTTTCGTCATCCCGGCATAGGTCTTGTTGTCGTGTGTAAAGTCAACCGTTCCGTTGTTACCGTCCTGGCTGCTCCATGTTTTCTCCGACAGGTCAACCGGCGTACCATTCTCAATGGGAGTGGTCTTGGGTTCCGTGGTCTCAGGGGACATGACTGTCCAGCTCACCCGGGTCAGGGATGCGGTCAGGTTTTCCGTCTTCCAGTCGGGCTTGTTTGCAGCTGCTTCCAGTGCCGCTTTTTCTTCGGGAGTCAGGTCGTTCAGGTCAACACCATCTTCATACGTAAAGCGATAGGTATTGCCATCTTTATCCTGATAGCTGGTGATTCGGTCAAAATCATCTGTCACAATGCTATCCAGAACAGCATTCGGCGGAACTGTTTTGAAATCAGCACCAATGCCCAGTGTGCCTGTACCAGTGGTTGCATATTTTCCACCATCGAGATAGGTGATCTTGGAGCCTGTCACATACGCCGTGCCTTTAACGGTATTTTCCTTCACATCGATGATGTCCTCGGGCTTCTTGCCGGTGTCGGTTGCATCTGTGGGCTTAGTTTCCGTAACCTCTGCCCCAGCGGCGCTGTAGGTCAGGGTGTAGGTCTTGCCGCCAATCTCTGCCGTAAAGGTGTCGCCCTTGTCCAGCTGCTCCGGCGTAAAGGTCAGGCTGCTGATTTTTGCCTTCAGCTGGCTGGCGGTAGCCTCATCAACGCCCAAAGCGTCCACTGCCTTGGTCAGGGCATCCCGGGTGGCGTTCATCTTAGCTTTTTCCGTAGCGATCTGCTCACCGGCGGTTCCCGGGTCGCCCTTCTCCGTGGTCGTCAGGGTCACTTTATAAGTGAGGCTCCGGCGGAGAAGTTCGTTCTGCGTTACGTCCAGCTTGACGGTCTCGTTGTGCGGGGTGGTGTAGTAGATCTCACCGTCCGCACCCAGTTCGTAGTTCTTGTTGCCATCTTTTTTCAGTCTGTCAACGATCTCTGCGTTGCTCAGCTTCGTTTCTCCGGGTTGGGTAGTCTCCTGAATAACGTACTCCTTGCCGTCCTTGGTGAAATGGATTCCGTCATCCATCACTGTACCCTGATTGAGCATCTTTTCCAGATCCTCGGGCTTAATGGTCTCAACCACTGCATCGTCGTTGCCCTTGATCTGGATACTGGGGTATGTCATCTCGTCTCTGAACGATTCACTGCCATCCTGCTCTGCCTTTTTCCGGGTGATGGTCAGCTCGGTGGTGGTCTTGGTGGTGACCTTGTTGTCCCGAATGGTGATGTAGGTGGTGCGGGTCTGGGGGTTGCCCTCTGCGTCCAGAATGGTCTCGGTCCGGGTGAGGGTATAGGTGCCGTCGGGGTTCACCGTGGGCTTTTCGGCATCCACCAGCTTGGCGATGTCTTCGGCGGTCATCTCAGCGGTCTTGGTATCTTCCTTGCGGAGCACCAGAGTCTGCTTGTTGCCATCGTTCTTGACTTCCTGCACCGTGTAGTCCTTGCCCTCAACTGCCTTATCACCCTGCTTGATATCCCAGCTGATGTCCGGGTTCTCGCCCAGCTCCTTGTCAAGATCGATTTCTTTGACTTCTTCCTCTTTCTCGTTCAGATTGCCCGTGGCCGTGCCGCTGCCGGTGGTGGTGGTGGTCTCCTTGCCGGGGGTCACGGTGGGCTGGGTGATGGCGGTGGAGCCGTCCGGGTTCTTCTCCACAGTGGGCGGGGTGGTGGTGTCCACAATGGGCTCTGCGCCGGGGTTGGGCTTCGTCTCCACGTTGGTCTCGGACTTCTCGGTCTTTTCAGCGGTGCCGATCACCACTTCCTCGGGCTTTTTCTGCTCGGGATCAGTCGTGCCGCCGGTCTCGCCGGAGCCAGTCTCGTTGCCGGTCTCGCCACCGGTCTCGCCGCTGCCGGGGTTGGGGTTGGTTTCGCCGCCGGTCTCACCGGAGCCAGTCTCGCCGGAGCCGGGGTTGGGGTTGGGGTTGGTCTCGCCGCTGCCGGGCTTGGTGTCGGTTTCGCCGCCGGTCTCACCGGAGCCAGTTTCGCCGCCGGGCTTGGTCTCGCTGCTGTCGGGGTTGGGGTTGGGGTCGGTCTCGCTGCTGTCGGGGTTGGGGTTAGGGTTGGGGTTGGGGTTGGTCTCACCGCCGGTCTCACCGCTGCCCTCGGGGTTGGTCACGATCACGCCATCCAGCTTCTGGGAGCCGTCAGGGTTGGTCGTGGGGTTTTTATTGTATTTGACTTCCGCATCCTTCAGGGTCTCCTGAGCGTTTTTCGCTTCCTGATTGACCTGAGGTTCTGCGGTGTTTTCCTCTTTCTTGGTTTCCTCCGCCACAGGCTCCGTTTTCGGTTCTCCCGGAGCTGCTTCCGGAGCATCTGCTTTTGCTGCCAGAGGGCTTGCGGCCACACAGGCGGTCAGGGCCACGGACATTGCCGCCATCTTCAGTTTTTTGTTCGTCATGGTAGTTGCTCCTTTCCAGAATCATGCTGTTTGTTTCAAGGGATCACAGGGCATCGATCATAGCAGAGAGATAGTCGGAGGAGACAGAGCTGTAAAAGAACCCGTCGATCAGACCGTCCTTTTTCGCCCGCCGCACCTGGTCCGCCAGTTGAGGCTCGCACACCTCATCTACCACCAGCGCCACCCGGCAGCCGGGCAGACCCTGCCGCAGCCTCCGGCACAGGTCCAGCCGCTGTTCCAGCCGCCACGGCGGGTAGGCCGTGACCTCTGCAACAAGAACATCGGCATGGGTATCCACACACAGATCCTCCGCAGCGGTTCCTTCGGTCTGGTAGACCCGGAACCCTGAGTCAAAGTGCTGCAGGGAACCCGATATCGCATCGCCGAAGAGCCTGTTGCGCATATCGACTACGACACATTTCATGTCCACGGCCTCCTTCCCGGGCAGTGTCTCGCCACATGGATGCAGAACGTTTTACTGTATCAAGGATACCACACCGCCCCGCGGCTCCGCATGGGCCATAAGGGACAAAACTGTGAAAATTTTTCGGTGTTCTGCCCAAAGTTTTTCCAGTATTTCCGGCGTGTTCCACAATTTGGCACTTTTGGGAGCAAAATGCGCATAAAAAAAGCCCCCCTGCAAAGGGGGGCTCACGGGCAGGCTTCGCCTTTGTACAACCCTTCCGTCTTTGCTGCGCAAAGCCACCTCCCCTAGTAGGGGAGGCCTTGGCAGGGCGGCAGCGTCTGCGTGTTGACCATAAAGCAGAAACTTATCCTCTTTGCCAAGGGCCCCACTACTAGGGGGGCTGGCACGGCGCAAGCCGTGACTGAGGGGTTTTGCACGGCAGTTTGCCGTAAAGCAGCGCCTTTCTTGCCTCCCCTATTAGGGGAGGTGGCGAGCGAATGCGAGACGGAGAGGTTCCTCACTCCTCCTCCAGATGGGGGAGGATGAAGTTTTTCTTGGTGACGGCAATGGCCAGGCGGGTGCGGTTGGAGTAGCCAGTTTTTTCCAGCAGGGAAGAGACAAAGCGCTTTACGGTGCGGGAGGAGATGCCCAGCTCTGCGGCGATCTCCTCATATTCCAGCCCCTCGCACACCAGCCGCAGCACCTCGATCTCCCGTGGGGTGAGCTGGGTGCTGCTGACCTGCCCCAGGCGGGTCTCCGGGGTGCGGTCCGGGTAGAGGCTTTCCCCCGCCATGGTGCGGTCCATCACCTCCAGCAGGCTCTCCGGGGACACATCCTTGTACCAGAAGCTCTCGGCTCCGGCGGCTTTTGCCCGTTTCAGGTAGCTTTCCTCCACCATGGAAGTGATGATGATGACTTTGGTCTCCGGGTGCCGGGCCTTGATCTCTGCCGCCACATCAATGCCGTCCCGGCTGCCCTTGGTGCACACATCCATCAGCACCAGATCCACGGCGTGCCGGGCGCACTGGGCCAGCGCCATTTCCGCTGTGCTCAGGGAGGCCACCCGGCGGTAGCGGCCGCTGTCCTCCACAAGGTGCTCCATGTTCTCCCGGGGCATCCGCTGGTCTTCCACGATCAAAACACTGGTCATATCGTTTCCTCCTTTGGCAGGTTCACACACAGCCGGTAGCGGGGCCGGGCCTGCACCTCCATGGTGCCGCCCGCCTGCATCACCCGGCGCAGGATGGCGGTAAGCCCTCCGCCCGGCGTAATGGCGGGGTCTGCGGGGGGCGGGCCGTCGTTTTCAAATTGCCAGCGCTGGCCCCCGCCCTGCGGGGTGATGGTGATCTCCAACCGGTTGGCCCCGGCGTAGCGCACCGCGTTGGTGATGCATTCCCGGGCAATGGTCAGCAGCAGCTGCTGGCGCTGCCTGGGCATGGGCCCCCGCAGGGCCACCGTGACCCCCAGCTGGGCCGCGTCCTCCACAAACACATCCCACTCGTTTTCCTCCGGCGGGGCCTCACTGTCCTTCCGGTACAGCTGCACCGCCTTGTTCATCTGTTCAAGGGAGGCTTCCAGCTCCGCCGGGTCTTTCCGCTGCAGCAGGCACTGCCGCACCGCCGTAAGACCGTAGCCCATTTCATCGTGGAGCCGGGTCTTGAACTCCAGGATCTCTTTTTCCCGGGTCATCTCCTGCACGTTCTCCGACAGCCGGCGCAGCTCCCGGTTCATCCGCAGCAGCTCCTGATTCTGCCGCAGCAGCTCCTGCCGCTGGCGCTGCAGGTCTGTCACCTCCGAAAAGATGCACTCCACATGGGGGCGGACCCCCTCCCCGAACACGGTCTGTTCCGAGTAGAGCCAGCAGGTGCCGTCCGGCAGCACAAAGGACGGATTTTTGCCGTCCACCCTTCGGCCATGGGTGGGGGCCCACACCTGCTGGTGCAGCTCCTCCAGCGATTGCAGATCCCGGCCGGAGAGGGCACGGTAGACCCGGAACATCTGCCGGTTGCACAGCCGGATGATGCCGTCCGGGGTAAAGTAGCACACCGCCGCAGGCAGGTCGTCAAAGCCCTCCTTGATGGAGCTGCGGGTGATGTGGTCCGGGTGCAGCCACTGCTTCAGTTTGTTCCACATTCCGGGGCACCTCCTTCAAAGTGATCGTTCAGCACCCAGCTGCCCGGGGCCTCCTGCACGGCGGCGGGGCAGGCGGCTTTCAGGTCCGCCCCGGTCTCCACCGAAAGATAAAGGTTCAGCCGGTGATCCTTCCAGATGGCCCGCACAAACAGGGCATCCAGCTGCCCCAACGCCCCCTCCACCACCGACTCGAACCGGCTGTAACAGGCCGCTGCCGCCTCTGCCGGAAGCCGGACCCCGTGGGTCACCTCCATGGCGCACTCCACCCCGGCCAGCTCCAGGCTGCTGATGGATTCCTCCAGCGCGTACCGCAGCTCCGCCGAGGGCACATACCGGTGCTGCTGGGCCAGAAACATCAGGTTGGCACCCCGTTTCAGGTAAGCGCCCAGCACCGCCACCTGCCCCAGCAGCTGCCGCTTATCCGCCTCCGGGGCCGCGCGGTACCGGGTCAGAAGCTGATCCATCCGGATGATCTGGGGGGCCAGCTGACGCTGTAGCAGATCGTACAGGCGGTTCTTCTCCCGCAGGGCGTTGATCTTGCGCTCCACCTCGTAGTTCTGCTGTTCCAGATAGTTGCGCTCTGCCAGCTCCGTGCGGTTCTCCTTCAGGCGCTCCATGTTTTCCACCAGCTCGGTGATGTCTGTCTGCCACATCACATAGCCGCCCTGCACCGGTGCGCTGCGCAGCAGGGTGTGCTCGTCCAGCTGCACCGTGCCATGCATGGCGGCCTGCAGCTCCCGGCGGTCCACCATGCGGCCGTTCTCGGAGCAGCAATACACGTTGCCCTGCCGGTCCACCAGCTGCACCGCCAGAGAGGTGACGCGCAGCAGCTCCACATAGCCGGTGTTGGACTGGATCAGGCCGCAGCGCAGGCCCCCTTCCAGCGAAGCCGCCGTCATCAGGCAGTGAACGATGGTCATATCCCCCAGAAACTGCTTGATCAGGGGAAAATGGAAGCCGTAAAGCACCGCGTATACCCCCAGCAGCACCATCGGAATGGCAGGCAGGGGCAGCCGCCGGAGGATCCGGGGGTTCCGGCTCTTGTGGGCGATGATCCCAAAGGCCAGCAGGATGCAGATCACGATCCACCCCACCACCAGACCGAAAAGCCAGCCGTACTGGTAGTTTTCGTTCCAGGGCTGCTGCAGCCGGAACACCTGCTGGTGCAGGTCGTTGGTCAGCACCAGCTCCAACAGCACCGCCGAGGGCAGCCACAGCATTCTGGCCCAGGCAGACAGGCGGTAGCGCTCGGATCTGTCCACCGTCAGGACCAGCTGAACGCAGAGCACCGGTATCCCCAGCATGGGGGCATAGTAGAGGTACCACAGCATCCGATCCATCCCCGGGGGAGTGTTCAGCTGGAACCGCAGGGTGCGCACAAGGATCCAGAACAGCATCAACAGATCCACGTTCAGCAGCAGCCGCCGCACCTGCGGATGCACCGTGCGGTTGTACAGGGAGATCCCCCACCCTGCGAACAGGCTCAGATACAGCAGGCTCCGGAGGATGCCGCAGGCTTCCTGCAGGCCGGAGGGCAGGCCCTCCAGCGGGAGCACCCGGCACATCCATGCCAGCAGCACCACGGTGCCCACCGCACAGCCTCTTTGAACCTGTTCCTGCTGCCTCTGCCCCATCATGCCAGCCTCCTTCTTTTGTGCCGTTCTCCGGTGGTTTTTCTCCATTATATCACATCCGTGCTGTAATTTACCAGAGAGCAGAGGGGAATGTACCTCTGTGCCGCTTGCGCCTGCTCTGAAAACCGTTTGAATTGCAAAATGATTTTTTAGTTGCTATACTGGGCTTATCAAATTTTTTCGGGAGGATGCCGCAGTGACCACACAGACAATGCAAATCGGGAACAGACCTTGCCGCATTTACGGCGGGGCTAATGCAGAATACTTGCTGCTCCAAATGACAGGTGAACATGAGCTGCAAAGTATGGATTATGAAGTGGCGGCCATTGCACAAAGCAGCCAGAATTTTCTGTTCGCAGCTATCCCGGTGGAAAGCTGGAACGATGCGCTTTCTCCGTGGAAAGCCCCTGCCGTGTGGGGAAAGCAAGGCTTCGGCGGCAAAGCTGGGGACACCCTGCGCTTTCTGACGGAGCAGGTCATTCCCACACTGGAGCAGCAGTTTCCTCTCCCGGAAAACGTTAAAATCATTCTGGGCGGCTACTCGCTGGCCGGGCTGTTCGCTTTGTGGGCATCCACCCAGACCGATCTGTTCTACGGTGTCGCCGCCGCTTCTCCCTCTGTGTGGTTTCCGGGCTGGATGGAGTTTGAACAGCAGCGCCCGATACAGGCACAGCACGTTTATCTAAGCCTTGGCGACAAGGAAGAGCGCACGAAAAACACCATCATGGCTGCGGTAGGGGATAATATCCGCACGCTGCACAGTCGGCTTACAGAGCGTGGCGCAGACTGCACCCTTGAATGGAACAGCGGTGGACACTTTAAGGACGCTGATTTGCGTACGGCAAAAGCATTTCAGTGGGTGATAGAGGAACGCACATGACCATTTTGATTGATGCAGACGGCTGCCCGGTCGTCGATCTGACGTTGCAAATTGCAAAGCGGTTCGGCATCTCGATCATCATCCTGTGCGACACCTCTCACCAAATCGAGCGAGAAGGTGCGCAGACGTTGGTGTTCGACAAAGGAGCGGACAGCGTGGATTTTGCTCTCGTCAACCGGGTAAAACCGGGAGATGTGGTTGTGACGCAGGACTACGGGCTGGCGAGTATGTGCCTTGCCAAGTGCGCCCGGGTGCTGAACC
>ENA-ORUO01000108-ORUO01000108.1-human-gut-metagenome-genome-assembly--contig:-NODE-108-length-96334-cov-12.237591_pt1 | contig 96334 bp, 117 predicted proteins | sample MGYA00242082_ERZ509215 | MGnify/ENA primary metagenome ERZ509215 (study PRJEB26280, sample SAMEA2338829) | human gut metagenome | biome: human gut; feature: human-associated habitat; material: faeces... | reverse complement strand
TTTATTCCTAAGTTGTTAAACTTTATTCACGAAATATCACAAGTCCAGCCTTGTGCGGAAAGTATCGACTCTGTCTATCCTAACATTTGCAGCATCGATTTCATTCAAAAAGAAATGCTTGAGTTCAATGATTATATTCATATGAACATAAAATTAAAAGAATCTTTTTTTCAGGTACTAATGGATACCGACATAAACACAGATGAACTTATCTCCTTTAAGCAAGATTTAACTTTATTCCAAGAAGGGAAAATAAGTGAAGTGCTTTTAGCCCCACTCGGAGAATATTGGAGTATACGGTTTATAAGAGCAAAAGATGGAGTAAAGATACAAGGAAACATTTGTGATAAAAATATCATTTTCCTACAACATAATCTAACTTTTAATTGGATTGTCAATCAAGATTGGATGCATCATTTTCAGCAGAAGATTTCGAGGATGTAAATTAAACTGTGCCAGCAAAGAGTAAAAAATATCAACTTTGCTATCATAGTTTGATCTACATCCTCTAACACCCCCAACAGTATGAGTTATTTTTCGATTTTATATCGAACTTACGTTTATTAAAAAAGTCGTATCAAACTTTGTTTTTAAGTAATGATACGACTCTGCCTTTTGTTCTTTAAGGATATTCAAAAATTTCAGAACCTGCATTCAACTTTACTAAAATCTGATTCTGCCCCACACTTCATCAACGGACAACGCTTTTAATCCAACTCTGCAAGTCATTATTATTTACTCTATTCAGTAATTTACCCGTTTGCCAGTCCAAGTCCGGATACGCTTTCTTCAGTTCAGTTACACTGTTGCTTATACTGCTACTACCGGACGTAGCAAAAGGGACGATTGTTTTTCCTTTCAGGTTATGACTCTCGATAAATGTATTGATTATCCGTGGTGCGCAATTCCACCAGATTGGATAACCCAGGAAGACAACATCGTAATCTGCCATGTTTGCCTTCAGCCCTTTCAGTGCCGGACGTGACTTGACGTTGTTCATTTCGATCGAACTGCGCGATTGCTTATCATGCCAGTCGAGATCGGCACGAGTATACGGACTTTTAGGCTCTATGGCAAACAACTCTCCCCCGGTAATGTTTGCAATACTGCGGGCAACCTTGGCTGTTGTCCCAGTCGCAGAAAAATACGCAACAAGTGTTTTTGATGACAGTTCATTTGTTGTTTGTTTTTCTTTCTTTTGGGCACATACGGTACAGCATATCATAAGAAAGGCTGCCAGAGATAATAAAATTTTTTTCATATCACATATCTGTTTAACGTTTTTCTCAAAGATACAAATTTCCTTCTCTTATCAGCATGCTATCGCTATCAGAATCCGACTTGCTTTTGCTGTTCAGCATTATACCGGTCACCTGTTACGGGAATTGCTGCTACTGCATCTTCCAGTTTTTTCCATTCTTCAGCAGCAAGCGTAAAATCCAGTGTGCGTAAGTTCTCTTCCAGATGCGAAAGTTTTGTCGTACCCGGAATGGGGACAATCCACGGCGCCTTTTGCAAAAGCCATCCCAGCGCCAGTTGCGCCGATGTCATGCCCCGTTCCCGTCCGAAGCGCTGAAGTACATTTACAATACGATAATTAGCACGCATTGCTTCCGGAGTAAAACGAGGAAGAGTCTGTCGGTTATCATTGGTCGGATCGAATTCGGTATATTCATTCAGATCGCCCCCAAGGAAACCGCGGTTCATCGGACTATAAGGTACAAAGCCAATACCTAATTCACGACAGACATCCAGTACGCCGTTTCTCTCCACTTCCCGATGCATCAGGTGGTATTCGCTCTGAATGGCGGTGAGCGGACAGACAGCATGTGCCTTCCGAATCGTATCGGCACTGACTTCGCACATGCCCCAGTGTAAGACTTTTCCCTCTTTCATCAAATCCTGAATGGTACCTGCCACTTCCTCTATTGGAGTATTCGGATCAAAGCGATGTTGGTAAAATAAAGGTATCACATCGGTACGCAAACGTTTCAGTGATTCTTCACAATAACGACGGATGGTTGCAGGACGACTGTCTTGCCGCCCCGTAGCCTTACCCTCAATAACTTCGTGACCGAACTTGGTCGTAACATTCACCTTCCCATGAAAACTCCCCAAGGCCTCCCCTGCCAGCTCTTCGTTATTCAATGGTCCGTAGATGATGGCAGTATCGAAGAGAGTCACCCCACGATCCATTGCTTCGTGTAACAAACGGATGCACTGCTGCTTATCGGGATGATAACTCCGGTTGTAGGTCATTCCCATAACTCCGAATCCCAAGGTAGAAACCTCGAAGGCAGCTTCTCCCGTACCTAATATGCGATGTGCAGTCATACGGGCAGCTTGTACTTTTTCCGCTTCCTTCATCTTTTCCCCTCTTGCCAAGGAAATAGCAGCCTGCACTTTATCCAAAGCTGGCGAAACGGTCAATGCCGCTCCCACAGCCGTCGCTGTTTTTAAAAATTCGCGACGACTGTAACATTTCTGCGTATTCATCTCTTCCATATCTGATTCGTTTAATCAATGAATAGAGAAAGCTCCATCAACCAGCAGTGCATGTCCGTCGACAAAACTTGCTTGAGAACTACACAACCATAATACCGCATTGGCTATTTCCTCCGGATTACCCAGTCGACCGGCAGGAATGTCGCGTACCAGTTCTGTTTTCAAAGAGGGATTCCGACGCATCAGTTCTTCTGCCATCGGCGTGCAAATCGCTCCCGGACACACCGCATTGATACGAATACCCTTTGCGGCGTAATCAATGGCAGCTGTCCGTGTTAGCCCGATTACCGCATGCTTGCAAGCAATGTAGGCAGCCTGTCCGGGGAAACCTGTCACTCCACCTTGAGAAGATGTATTGACGATAGCTCCTCCACCTTGCGCCAGCATCTGGCGAATCTCGTATCGCATGCAGTTCCATACCCCTTTCAAGTCGACAGCTACGGTACGGTCGAACTCCTCATCGGTGATTTCAGCCATTGGCCGCTGGGGAGTCTGAATATCCGCATTGTTGTGAGCAGCGTCCAGTCGTCCATACGTCGCAACAATCCAGGCAATCATCTTTTCTACAGCCTGCGTATCCGAAACGTCACACCGGTAGGCTACAGCCTGATAGTCTTCTTCCTCCAGTTTGGCAGCTTGCACTGTCGGCTCTTTAATATCTGCCAGTACAGTTATATAGCCAGCTTTGGCAAATGCCTCGGCACAGGCAAGGCCGATACCCATTGCGGAACCGGTAACCAAAGCTACCTTTCCGTTTGCTACAGTTGTTTCCATCTTTCTAATTTTTAATGTTCATCATTCTGACGTAAAAGTAGCAGGTATCGGAAAGAAAACTTTTGCTTATCGGCTCAAAGGCATTTGTTTTAAAGCTCACTTCGAAAAAGATTTCGGGAGCAATTGTGACAACCCTTTAATAGCAGCTTTAGATGTTTATATGCTGTTTATTGGAGAGCAACCATACATTTCTTTGTAGACTTTCGAAAAGTGGGATAGGTTCTTGAAACCGACATCGAAACAAACTTCCGTTACTTTCCGTTTACCCGACCGCATTAGTGCATGGGCAGCTTCCAGTCGGCGACGAATCAGCCATTTCTGCGGAGGCAAATCACTTATCTTTTTAAAATCACGCTTGAATGTGGCAAGGCTGCGCCCCGTATATTTCGCAATTTCCTCCAGAGTAAGATCGCACATGTAATTCTTATTTAGAAAGTCGAGAATATCTATTTTCCACGGATCGACAAAATCGAATAAAGACGCATACAAACTCTTGTCAGTATGCAGTAGCAGGTACAGTCCTTCCATCATCTTCAATTTCAGAATTTCATCCGATGGCTGGACTCCTGCTTCAAAATAAGGAATGACGGATTCGAACAGACTGCGGACATCCGGACGTTCGTGAGGAAATACATACAAGCTTTTCTTATTTCTTTGAACATCAGGAAATTCTTTCTTATCAAACATCTGATAAGCCTCACGCAGGAATTGTCGTGAAAACTTCAATACAATGGAACGATAGGGAGTTTTGTTTTCAATATGCTTTTGCAGCCACATGCGATGATCGCGGCGCATAAACGCACAGTCTCCTTGCCGAAGAATGGTTTTACGACCTTGTTCTTCTGTTATTTCCAGTTTGCCAGAGCAGAGATAAATCAGTGTATGTTCACGATTCTCGTGCGCACATTCCTTTTCATCCGTAAAATAACTGGCTATCAGAATATTCGAGCAATTGAATACATCTAATCCTTCCATAGTTTTCTTTTGTCTTCCGGCAAAGATAATACATTCTCTTCTTATCTATTTTGCTGGAAGGCTCATTCCTTACCATAAAAATAAGCCGCCGTAGCTCCTCCATCTACAAGAAAGTCTGATCCTGTGATGAATGCTCCTCGATTGCTCATCAACAATTCTGCTACATTCGCTACTTCGTCTGCGGTTCCCGGACGGTGTGCTGGACATTGCGCAAACATCTTCTTATAAAATTCACCACGCACACCATTAAATTCGTCAAGAGCCAGTGGGGTAACAATAATACCAGGAGAAATGGAGTTAATACGCGCTCCTCTTCTACCCCATTTTACAGCCTCCGACATGACACGTTTTACATTGCAGCGTTTAGCCAACTGGTAGGCATGGAGTGTATCGCGGATCTGTTGTGGCTGCAAGACATCAAGCTCCAATAGTCTTTCTGTCGGTGTACAAGCCAGCAGTTCATCGGTTTCCGCACCGAGTGCAGGCAGACGATGTCCGGACTGACTGGATACAGTAACACCTGTTCCTCCTTGCCTGATGACTTTCCCTACCTCTTCCAACAAGACTGCGGTACCATATAAATCAACTTTCAGAATGGTTTCTACCGATGCCTGCGAAGGAGAAACTCCCGCCGCATTGACCAGCATAGCGATTTCTCCATATTGCTGCGCCGTATCAATCAATTTTAGGATAGAGGTTCGAGATGACAGATCCATTTCTACCGGAAGTACATCAAATCCGGCGCGATTCATCGTATCGGCTACGGCTTGCGCATTTTCAATCCGCTTGTCGCCGACTACAATTTTCATTCCATATCCCATTCGCCGGGCTATTGCCATGCCGATCTGTCCGGCACCTGTAAGCAACATCACTTCTTTTTGCATATCGTATACAATTTATTTTATTGATTTCTAGTGCAAAGTTATCCCTTGCTATCCTATCTATTGTTATACAAAACACAGAATTACTGCATAAAAACACCGTTTTTCTTTTATACACAACGATGGAACAAGAATCCTTCTTACCTTTGTAATATAAATAAATCCCGATGAAAACAGACTTATTGAATATTGAAACCATAACGGAATACGATGATATGCTCGGTATAGAAACCTTGCATCCACAAGTAAGCGTAATCGATCTTTCGAAAGCGAAACCCATGCACCATTTACGGCATACTTTCAGCTTTTATGTAATATTCCTGAAAGACGAAAAAAACTGCGATTTGATTTATGGCCGTCAGCGGTACGATTACCAAAAAGGATCGGTAATCTGTCTTGCTCCAGGACAAGTCATCGGCATAGAAGATACGGGCGAAGAATTTCAACCTCAAGGTTATGCCTTGTGTTTTCATCCGGATTTGATTCGTGGCACCAATCTTGGCCGTAGCATTAAGGAATACACTTTTTTCTCGTATGAAGTGAACGAGGCTCTTCATCTTTCTGAACGGGAACGCCATACTTTCATCGACTGTCTCATGAATATTCAGGAAGAACTGCAACATTCCATAGACCGTTTAAGCAAAAGGCTGATTGCCAATCATATTGAACTGTTGCTTAATTACTGTCTGCGTTTCTACGAACGGCAGTTCATTACCCGTCAGAATGCCAATCGTGATATTCTGACTCGTTTCGAAAGATTTCTGAATCTATATTTTGCCGATGAGAATGCTATGCAGAAAGGGTTGCCTACGGTGAAATACTGTGCTGCCGAACTTTGCCTTTCACCTAATTATTTTGGTGATTTAATTAAAAAGGAAACGGATAAAACGGCTTTAGAATATATACAAGACAAAATAATCGACATTGCCAAAGAACGACTGCTCCTTCCCGATCACTCTATCAGCGAAGTAGCCTATCAACTTGGCTTTCAGTATCCGCAACATTTTACTCGTGTTTTTAAGAAGGCTACCGGAATGACACCTCATGAGTATCGGAAACAGCCGGAGTAAAGAATGGCGTGTTAAGACGGAAAAAGATTTTAGCCCGCATTTCTGAAAAAGAAAACACAGAATTCATTACATTTGCAGTAATCAAATTCTGATCTTATGAACCGCAGATTACTATCCGTTGGCGTCTTTCTGACGCTCATGCTGACTTCTTTGTTGGCTGGACATCATAACTATTGTACTGCCAGAAATGAAATAACAGCCGATTTGAATCAGGCGCTGGCACAGACACTTAAAGAGAATAGGGATTATATCATTACACAAGATACGATAAAGACTTACAAACACCTTCGTCAGACTTCGGGCGGACAGGTACTGATTGCAGTTTCCGACGAACGTTTTTGCCACCATCTGAAGAATAAACGGTTGCAGAAAACGGCATTTATTACTTTCGATGTGGTAGACAATCGTTATCGGAACCAATTGCCGGATGAGCATGTTATTTGCAGCGACACACTGATGGTGCGTGACAAACATGCGGGAGAAATACTTGCACTGAAGGGATATGCCCGCTTGTCGGCCGCCAATGTGTTCGGTATGTCGGATCAGCGTATTCCGGCTGCTTGCATGATTTCTGCTTTTCTTTGGGCGATGCTGTCGTGGCTCTATCTGAGAAAGAAACAGGAAGAGCCGGAAGTTGTTGCCGGCTTCGGGGGACTGGTTTATTCAGAAGCGGACCGGCGGTTTTATACAGCGGCACACACTCCTATCCGCTTTACTCCCATGCAACAGCAACTCATGCTGCTATTTTGGAATGCACCGTCACATTCATTGACTAAAGAAGCCATCTGTACGGCACTCTGGCCCAAGAAAGAGGATGCCAATGATACGCTTTACACGCTTATCCGCAGGCTGAAACCAATAGTAGAAGAGCATACAAATCTGAAAATCGTGGCAGACAGAGGTCGAAATTATTCACTGGAAATCAATAAGGTAGAAAACTGACATCGAAATGTCAGGCAATTGTCAGTGTTTGTTCTGGCAGTAGTCTGACTCAACCCTCTACATTTGTTTCCAAAACATCAAAACAGAAACAAATGGAATGGTTAACAAATCAGTTTCAAGGTAATGCCTCTGCGGAGCATTCCTTGGTATATGGTATCAGTCAGATTGCTCGGAAAGGCTGTGCCTGCATCACGTTCATACTTTTTTCGCTTACCGTATCTGCACAGACTACTGATCAGAGTATCGAACTTGGGGAAGTAGAAGTAAAAGCTGCACGGATTGTGCATAAAACAGACGGCTTGTTGCTTTACCCTTCCGATGCTCAGAAAGAAGCATCCAGCTCGGGATATAGTGTCTTGCAAAAGCTTAGTCTGCCCAATATTCGTATCGATGAAGATGCCCGTAGTATATCTGCTATCGACAATAAAGGAAGCGTGCAATTACGCATCAATGGCATTATTGTAGATCAGGCGGAAATGTTGTCGCTCGATCCGAAAAGTATTCTCAAGATTGATTTCGTCGATAATCCCGGTGTGCGTTACGGTGAGGGAATAGCTTACGTTATCGATATTACGACACGGCGTGCAAGCAGTGGATATACGGTTGGTACATCCCTAAGCCAGTCGCTGAATGCCAAAAACGGAAACTATACGGTTTATGGTAAGTGGAATACGGGGAAAAGCGAAATTTCGTTGAACTACGACTTTGGATATAAGGATTTCGAAGGAGACCGGATGGAGGAAACGGCTTATTATCACTTGAATGATGGTTCGGTTTATACTATTCAGCGTAACGATATCGCTTCACGCAGCCGATATTTTAATAATAGTGTGAAGCTGACTTACAATCTAGCTGATTCTACACGTTATGTGTTTCAGGCATCGCTAAGCGGCGATTTCAATCACGTACCAGGCGACTTCAATCGGAAAAATGTAGTGGACGGGACGAATGAGTACGTGGCTACCCAGCAAGACAACAGCCGGACGGGAAGTCCGGTACTCGACCTTTATTATTTCCAGCAACTCACCCCCCGACAGTCGGTTACACTGAATGCCGTAGGTACCTATATCGATACAAATTCTTCTACCAGTTACGATGAAGGCTCTCCTTACCGATACAATGTAGATGGTAAGACCTATTCGCTGTTGAGTGAAGCAATTTACGAAAACAAGCTGAAGCCTTTTACCCTTACCGCCGGTATCAATTACAGCCAGAAGTACACGAACAATGCATATACTGGAGATGTTTCTTCACTCACCCTGATGCACAACAACCGCCTCTATCTGTTCTCTGAGATAAAAGGCTATTGGGGCAAATTGCGTTATTCGGCAGGCGTAGGTGCAAGCTACCTGCACTACCGCCAACAGGAGCATACGTACGACTACTGGACGTTTTGTCCGAAGGCGGCACTGAGCTACGATTTCACCAATGCCCTGCAAGTAAGCTATAATTTCCAGTCGAACGAGCGTACTTCCCGCATAGCCATGATCAGCGATGCCATGATCCGTACCAATAGCATGGAATGGACTGCCGGAAGTCCTGACCTCAAGCCTAACAGAGAAACATATCACACTCTTAGACTATCATACTCCGATACTCGCCTGCAAGCATACATCGAAGGCTTTTATAGGCTATGTCATCGCCCGAACATGGCGGTGTACGAACGGACAGCAGACGATCAGTTTATCTATACCCAGCGTAACCAGAAGGAAATCGATGTCTTGCAGACGTCAGGATATGCCAACTACTGGCTGCTGCCCGAGAAACTTTCCGTAGCCTTATACGGCGGACTGTTCCGCTGCTTCAATTTCGGATATGACTATACTCACTGCTATACTTCTTATTTCCTGACGGGAAATGTTCAGGCTTATCTGGGGAACTTTTCGCTTCAGGCGTATGCCGACAACGGATGGCGCTTTCTGGAAGGAGAAACCAAGGGATACAACGGAAGCAGCATCGTGCTGAAAGGTTCCTATCAGTACAAATCCTGCCAGTTTGCCCTTGCCTGGCAGTTGCCTTTGATACAGCGGTATAAGATGTTCGAAACAGATATCTTGAACCGAAATCTTCAGAAGTCGACAGCTCTTTACAGCACGGACATCTGCAACCTTGTCAGTCTGACTATAACCTGGCGATTGCACAAAGGACGTAAATATCGGGCGGTCAACAAATCCATTCAGCTGAAAGACAGCGATACGGGAATTATTCAGTGAGATACTTAAAAGTGGAATTTCACTCCGACATTGAAGTGAAGGCGGAAAATACCGGTACTTCCGTCTTCTTCATTTGGATTACCAAATTTATCTTCAGGAAGTGAACCAGATATATAACCAATGTTAGCTCCTATCCCAACAAGGTCGGACACATGATACTCTGTGCCGAGCAAGAAGTTATATCCTACACCTGATGCGGAAACACTTCCACTGCCTTTTACTGACTCCCGATAATTGAAATATCCGATGCCAAACTTTTCTTCTATCGACCATTGGCGAAACCGCTGTTTCATCACAAACTGCGGAGCTATGTATGCCAACTTGACTGCAAAATCTATGTCAGACAGTGAATACGATGATTTATAACCGGAGTACATCAATCCGGCTCCGAATCCACTTTCTGTCATCCAGTCGTAACCAGCCATCCAGTCTATACCTCGCTTAGGATGTCCTGTTGCATCTAATGGCATATAAAATTTGCTGACAATGCAGGAATAGCCGATGTTGGCATAGAATGTATTGTGCCTGAAACGGGACGGCTCATCGCAGTTGCATTCTTTCGAATCCCAAGCAGGAGTTACAGTCCTTGTATAAAATTCATGCGTCTTGGTTTCATCAATTAATAGCATATTTCCGGCAATTTGGTGGCAACTGCTCCATATCGACGGCTTCCGATGCTCTGTCAGTGCAAGTGCGTTTCCACCGCTTTGTGCCGTTTCTTTTTTTGCCAGCGCTATTACCTGATCGTACTGGCATTGGGTACTCAGACCGGAATCTAAAACTTTTACCCTACCAATCAGTTTGGCAGATTGCGGAACAGAATCGCCTACTTCATATAAGTAAACTTCTTGTGCTGTTACAATAGGAGTATGAGTACTTTTTATCTCTGTTAGAACTTTGGGAGCACAGCTACCTAAAAATAAAGTCAAAAGATATAAGACAGAAGATTGAATGATTTTTTTCATATATTCAGATTTAAATGGTTTAATTATTACATCATCGAAACCCACACAATACCCAGTACAACCGATACAATGGTGGCTATCAGTCCGGGCATCATAAACGAATGGTTCAGCAGGTATTTGCCTATTCGTGTCGTTCCGGTAGTATCAAAGTTTATGGCGGCTATCACTGTCGGATAGTTGGGCAGGAAAAAATAACCGTTCACAGCTGGGAAAAGCGCGATAAGCATATAAGGAGAAATGCCTAGTGCTATGCCGAGCGGTAACAGAGAACGAACGGTAGCTGCCTGACTGAATAACAAGATGGACATCAGGAACAAGGCCACACCAAACAGCCAAGGCATATCGGTAACAAGGCCGAAAATATTCTCTTTCATCACTTCCATGTTTCCTGCGATGAAGGTATCTCCCATCCATGCGATACCAAAAATTGCAACTACGGCCTGCATTCCTGCATTGAAAACAGAACCTTTTGCCGCCTTAATACCATCTGTTTTTGTGAATAGCAAAATGAGTGAGGCGGCAGAAAGCATCAACACTTCGATAATGTGCGACATCTCCATTTGAACTTCACCTTGAGCTGTTGTAAATGTCGGGCGGAGTCCGTCGATAGATCCGAATAAAACAATTCCTATCGTGGCAGCCAAAAAGAGAATGACAGAAGTAAGTGCCTTACCATGACTTGCCACTTCTGTGGTATGATAACCATCACCGGAAATTTCACCAGCTGCTAGTCGTCTTTGATATTCAGGATCATCTTTCAGTTCCTTGCCGACTTTCATCGAATACAGTGCACCGAGAAGAACTCCAGCCAGTGTACAGGGAATGGAAATCTTCAGGATATCGAACAGCGAAATGTTATATCCGGCAAGCATACTGAGCATAGCAACCGTTGCTGCCGATATCGGGCTGGCAGTAATAGCCTGCTGCGAAGCGATAACTGCGATACCCAGCGGACGTTCAGGACGAATACCTGTATCTTTGGCAACCTCGGCAATAACGGGAAGAACAGAATAAGCCACATGTCCTGTTCCTGCAAAAAAGGTAAAAAAGTAAGTCACAAACGGGCTTAGCAATGTAATATGATGCGGGTTCTTTCGCAAAATCTTCTCTGCCCACTTCACCATCAGGTCCAGTCCGCCTGCTGCTTGCATACAACTTGCTGCCGCAATGACAGCAACAATCATAAGCATTACATCTATCGGAGGTGCAGTGGGTTGAAGTCCGAATACAAAGGTCAGCACAGCAAGACCAAGTCCGCCCAATATTCCCAGTCCGATACCGCCTACTCTTGCACCGATAATTATCGCCACAAGGACAAATAATAATTGTAATAGCATAAGAATCTTTATGAAATAATTAATACAAGTTTTATTCTTTTCTCCAGCCGTAGTCGTTGTGATAAACCATCAGCTTACTCATTCCGCCGTCGATGGTCAGGCATTGTCCGTTGATGAAAGAATTGCGTTCGTCGCAGAGAAACTCTACAGCACGGGCGATATCTTCAGGCTCTCCTACCCGTTGTGACGGATGTTGCATGATATCTCCTTCAGTGTAGTCGGGAACATAACTTTCGTCGTGGAACTTACCTGTATCAATCCATCCCGGTGCAATAGCATTGACACGGGCTATGCCGGCAAGGCTTACGGCAAGCGCATGGGTCAGTGCGGTAATGCCTCCTTTGGCTGCCGTATAAGCTTCTGTATCGGACTGTGACTGAAACGCACGGGTTGAGGAAAGGTTTACGATGGAACCAACACCGACAAAATGGTGCATGAAGAGCTTGCTAAGCAGATAAGGAGCTGCAACACCGACACGCTGTACATACAAGAAATCATCGTAACTACATCCGCTGAGAACTCCTCCTTTCATCAAGCAAGCATTGTTTATCAGGCAATGTATTCCTTGTGGAGTTTCTTCTATCACTCTCGCCGCAAACTTTTGCAATACTTGTTCGTCGGCAATATCTCCTGTAAAGCCATAAACATTCATTTGTTTGGCACATAATTTTTCCGTTACAGTCGCAACGGCGTCCGCATCCATATCTATAAAATAGACGGCATCACCTTGCGATGCAAAATACTCTACCAGGCAGCGCCCTATCCCTTTGGCCCCGCCAGTTATAACTATTGTTCTCATTGATTGTTATTTTCTTGTTTGCAAAAATACGGAAATTCATGAGTTCTCCCTATCTTTGTGCCCGATTTTATCAACCGTAACTAGCATGAAACCACAATTATTGATAGCATCTCCTGTATCTGGAAGCGGAAAAACTACTTTTACGCTGGGATTGTTGCGCGTTTTGCAGCAGAGGGGATTGCGTACACAAACGTTTAAATGTGGTACTGACTGCATAGATACTCAGTATCATTCGATTGCTGCTGGTTACGATTCTGTAAATCTGGATGCCTGGCTGGCATCCGACAGTCATATCCAGTCTGTTTATAATAAATATGCAGAAAAGGCAGATGCATGTATAACTGAGGGGAGTATGGGACTCTTTGATGGCTATAATCGTATGCAAGGGAGTAATGCTCATATTGCGCGATTATTGAAGATACCCGTAATATTAGTGGTCAACGCACGTGCAACTGCATATTCAGTAGCGCCTGTATTGTATGGATTCAAACATTTCAAGAATTTGGTTCATGTAGCAGGTGTTATTTTTAATCAGGTTGCTTCATCCGTTCATTTAAATTTGTTGCGTGAAGCTTGCGTCGATGCAGGTGTAGAATGTCTGGGATATTTACCTATAATAGATGATTTTAAATTGCCTTCCCGCCATTCTGGCTTGACACTGACAGCCAGGCGTTCTATAGACGAACAAATAAACCAGATCGCTTCTCTAGTAGACAAATATGTGAATGTAGATAAGTTGTTAAGTTTATGTGAACGCATTTTCCCCTGTCAGCATATTCTTCCTTACACATCTGATTCGGAGTTAGAAAACAGACCGATAACAAACAGTAAAAAGTTGCGTATAGCTATCGCACGCGATCCGGCCTTTTGTTTTTTATCGCGTGAAACGATTGATTCCTTATCACGAAACGGACAAATTACCTACTTTAGTCCTGTATATGGCAGTGACCTTCCGGAAGCTGATCTGGTTTATATTCCAGGAGGATATCCGGAACTGTTTGCACGTCAGCTATATCGCCGGAAACGATTGTTCGGACAGCTTCGCAACTATATTGAGAATGGGGGCAAACTGCTGGCCGAATGTGGGGGAATGCTCCTGCTTTCACACTCTATAACCGCACGTCGTGGGGGAACTGCCTATGAAATGGCTGATATCTTTCCTTTTAATTTTACAGTGACCGATTCGCGAGTATGTACTGGCTATCGTCAAATGAATTACCGGAAACTGATGCTGCGTGGTTATGAATCTCATTATACAGAACAGCTTGTAACGTCTGAAAATTTAATTCCGGCAGCATCAGTTTATACAATGCGTGGTAATACAGTACCATCTTCGTTCTATCGGCATAATAATGCTTATGCCAGTCTTGTACGCTGGTATTGGGGAGTAAATGATATGCTGGATTTATGGAGTGATGAAGATCTTTTATAGTCGGTCTTTAAAAACTGATATTTATTCCAGCCATAACTGTTGCCTGTGGCATCGGATATCCTGCATTAATCTCATATTTTTGCGCCAGCAAGTTCTCACCGCGTGCCCAGATATTCAGCCAGCGGCAAGCTTGATATGAAGCCCGTATGTTCCATAAAACAAATTCTTCTGTTTTAATTGGATCGGTTTGTGTATAAAGTCCAGAGATATATTGTATGCCAGTAGATATATCCCAATGTCTATAGTTAAAGTTGACTCCGGTATAAAGCTTGTGCTTTGGGGCTGCCAAAACAGGATTTTTCATATGCAGATAACTATAATTCCCGTCGACAGACCAATATTGACTGATACGCTAGGCTGCTTGTAATTCTATTCCGGAATTTTCTATTTCGCCGGAATTCTGATTTAGCATACCACTACCATTGGGATTGGGAAGAGTTTCAATAAGATTTTTCCCGTCAATGTAAAACAAGTTTACTCCATAAGTTAATCTGCCGTTCAGCAATTGTTGCGAAAAAGCCAATTCATAATTCCACATGGATTCCGGTTGTAAATCGGGGTTCTGTGGCGGAAACATATACATTTCCCGTAGAATCGGGTAACGGAAGCCCTTCGATGCAGAAGCTTTCATTTCGATCGTATGGGGCAAATGAAAAGCCAGTCCTGCTTGTGGCACCCATTCCAATCCAACACGTGAATGATGATCTGCGCGAAGTCCGGCATTGAAAGTCAACCATGTTCCTATATTTTGGCGCAGATCAACATAGCCAGCCAATTCGTTTTCATGCTTGTTGACCAGATCTGATGTTGTACCTATAGGCTCTCCACTTACATATTCATTCCAAGCCTTACCTCCGTATCGAAACCAGTCAACCCCTGCTGTTATTCGGTTTCCCTTAAAAAACTGCATACTCTGATAGAGTGAAACTCCCATCATATTATCCCGTGAGTTGAAACGTCCATCCTGAGGTTTCTTTTCTTTCGAAGGAGTATATCCGTCGTTAATCCAATGTTTTCCCCAATTGTAAAAAAACTCAGACCTCCGGATGTCTGTTCATAGTTGTTTTCAATAGCGAATGAAGTTACCCCTCTCGTAATACGCTGGTCACCGTCGAGCAACGGAGCCGTTGTCGGTCCTGGATATGATGCATTGAAATGGGTTATGTTTATATCTCCTCGCAAATTCCAGTTGCCGGTCATTTCATAGCCTAATTTTGCATATCCTCCATATTGTTCAAACTCCATATTGTCACGATGCCCGTCTGTACGATTATACGAACCTGACACTACACTGGAAAAACGTCCTTTACGAATACGACTGGTGAATTCTGATTCCAATGTGTTGTAAGAACCATATCCCATGTGAATGTTAGTATTTACACTGTTGTCATGCATTTTTCGGGTGACAATATTTATTACGCCACCCATTGCATTGGAGCCATAGAGTACAGATGCCGGACCTCTTAGAACTTCTACCCTATCGGCAAGAAATGATTGGTAAGCATCTGCTATAGGATGGCCGAATATACCGGCATATTGTGGATGACCGTCAATCATAACCATTAATCTGCCTGTCCCGCCACTTAGACCACGCAGCGAAATACCTCCGGCAGCACCAGTTGAAACTCCATATCCCATGATACCTCTTGAGGTGACAAACAGTCCCGGAATTTGTTCGGTAAGCACAGGTAATAAAGAGGGTTGCATGGCATGTTCTATGTCGATGCGGTTGATTACGGAAACTGTTTGTGAAAGATGGCGCACATCTGTCTCGTTACGGCTTCCTGTAACCACTACCTCTCCTATTTCATAAACTTTGCTTGCACGAATTGTATCATGTTTTTGTTCTTGCGACATCCCTGGGGTACAGATCAGGTTCAAAAAGCCTGCAAAAACAATTGTTTTTCTTATATTGGTTATTCTATTCATTACTGATTTTGATTTTAATGGCAAAGATACCCTATTTCAGGATATAATACTTACCTCGATTACTGATTATGTTTACTTTATTACGGTTTCTTAGATAAAAAGTGATGTTTTTATAAGCAGTTTATTAGTTTATATAGATTGTACGCGCATTTCTTTTCAGACAAAATACAAGAAAAGTAATGTAAATATTAGAGAAAAAATCATATCTTTGCATTATGATTGAATTAGCAAAACATATTGAAGTATTACTCCTGGAGAACGATTGCGTGATTGTTCCTGGTCTGGGAGGCTTTATAGCTCACTATCGTTCGTGTGTATACAACGAAGATACGGGAGAGTTTTGTCCGCCGGCACGTACAATCGGCTTTAATCCTCAACTTGTCATGAATGACGGTTTGCTTGTACAGTCTTATATGCAAGCATATAATACGGATTTTCCTGATGCAACCCGCAAGATAGAAAAGCTCGTACAGAAACTGAAAGAAGATATTTACCGATACGGACATATATATTTGAACAATGTAGGTACGTTGTATTATAATATGAACGGAGTATATGAATTTGAACCGGAAGCAAATGGTTTCTTTACACCTTCATTATATGGACTTCAAGGATTCACATTTCCAAAGTTGTCACCAGAGAATGTACCTCAGGAGAAACCTTTGGTCGAATATGCTATGCCCCGCACGGTAAAGACCAATACACGCCGTTCGTCCTTTCATTATCGCAGATGGAGTAAGAACATAGTAGCAATAGCAGCTGCAATATTATTGTTTTTCTTGTTTTCTATTCCAGTGGAAAACACCTACTTGGATGATGCTGAATATGCTTCTTTAGGTTCGACTGGATTATTTGATGCTATTAAAAATCATTCTATGGCATCAAGTATTATTACGGTCTCTCCTTCTGTTCAGCAACAGGAAAAGAAACAAAAAACAGTAAAAAAGCAATCTGTAAAGAATAATATCAATACACTGAAACCGGTTGCTGTGAAAATTGAAAAAGTTGCAGCTCCATCGGCAAAGCCGGCAGCACATGTTGTAAAGGATGTGAAGCAACCTGTAGAAAAAAAGACTCCTGCAGCTAATAAAGTGCCTCAAAAAGCGGCTACAAAAGCTGGCAGTTATATTATAGTTGCAAGTCTGGCAACAAATAGTGATGCAATGCAAGTCGTAAAACAAATGCAGCAAAAAGGTTATAAGGAAGCGCAAATTCTGGAATCGGACGGACGTTTCCGTGTTGCAATCAACCGATATACTAATCAGACTGATGCATATAAGCAGATTAAAGAATTGAAGAAAAATGCAGATTTTGCGTCAGCATGGGTGCTTACAACTAAATAAACCGAGAATAATCACATTATGAAAAGAGTCAGATGTCCGAAGTGTGACAACTACATACAATTTGATGAAACAAAATACGAAGAAGGTCAGTCATTGGTATTCGTATGCGATAATTGTAAAAAACAGTTTGGTATCCGTATTGGAAAATCCAAACTGAGTACAGGTTCCCGTCGTGAAGAAGTCGTTGATGAGAGAGAAGGAACGCAAGATTTTGGCAACGTGATAGCTATAGAAAATGTTTTCGGCTATAAACAAGTGCTCCCTTTGCATGAAGGTGATAATATAATAGGTCGCCGTAGTAAAGGGAATGAAATTGATATTCCTGTAGAAACAAATGATCCAAGCATGGATCGCCGGCATTGCGTGCTGAATGTAAAGCAAAACAAACAAGGTAAAATCGTATATACGCTACGGGATAATGACAGCATAACGGGAACTTTCCTGATGAATGAACTTTTAGGTCCCAAAGATCGTGTACGTATAGAAGACGGAGCCATTTTTACTCTTGGAGCAACTACGCTCATTTTACGAGCAGCAGAAGAAAAATAAATTTTTATATATTAAGGATAACTAAACTAAATAACCTAACTTTGTTATGGCATCAAACAACGTAATGATTGTACGCCACAAGCTATTGGAAAAACTGGTCGCTTTGTGGAAGGAAAACCAGCTAGTTGAAAAAATAGATCGTGTTCCTTTGGAATTCAGTCCTCGCCGTTCTCAACCTGTAGGACGCTGCTGTATTCATAAAGAACGCGCCGTAACGAAATATAAGTCACTTCCGTTGCTGGGCTGGGATATGTCTGATGAAACGGATGAACTGACTCCTCTATCGGAATATGCCCGTCAGGCATTGGATCGTAGAAACAAACTTAAAGAAAATATTCTGTGTGTTATAGATGAAGCATGCTCTTCTTGTGTACAGGTTAATTACGAAGTAAGTAATCTGTGCCGTGGTTGTGTGGCCAGAAGCTGCTATATGAACTGCCCGAAAGGAGCTGTACATTTCGACAAGAAAACAGGACAGGCACATATTGATCATGATACTTGTATCAGCTGTGGTATTTGTCATAAAAGTTGTCCTTATCATGCGATTGTATATATTCCGGTACCTTGTGAAGAAGCATGTCCGGTAAAAGCAATCAGCAAAGATGAAAATAATATAGAGCACATAGACGAAAGCAAATGTATTTATTGCGGAAAGTGTTTGAATGCATGTCCGTTTGGTGCTATTTTCGAGATATCTCAGGTGTTCGATGTGTTGGAAGCAATACGCCGTGGTGAACAGGTTGTTGCAATTCCGGCTCCTTCTGTACTGGGACAGTTCGATGCAACTATCGACCAGGTTTACGGAGCTTTGAAAGAGGTAGGCTTTGCTGATGTAATAGAAGTTGCCGAAGGAGCTATGCAGACAACAAGCAATGAGGCACACGAATTACTTGAAAAGCTGGAGGAAGGACAAAAGTTTATGACAACCTCATGCTGTCCTTCATATATTGAGCTAGTAAACAAGCATATTCCTGCTATGAAGCCTTATGTGTCAGGTACAGGCTCTCCTATGTATTATGCTTCACGTATTGCCAAAAAGAAATATCCGGAAGCAAAAGTTGTTTTTATAGGTCCGTGTATTGCAAAGCGTAAAGAAGCACAGCGTGATGAGTGTGTAGACTACGTAATGACATTCGAAGAATTACATTCAGTATTCCGTGGATTAGGTATTGAGCTGGCTCAAGCCAATCCGTATAAGGTTGCCTATGAATCTGTTTGTGAAGCCCATGGCTTTGCACAAGCTGGTGGTGTTGCAGGAGCAGTTAAGTCATATTTGGGTCCTAAGGCAGATGGTATAAAGATGCTGCAGTTCTCAGACATCAACAAGAAGAGTATCGGACAGATGCGTGCATGGGCTAAGACAGGAAAAGTGGATGCCCAATTCATCGAAATGATGGCATGCGAAGGAGGATGTGTAACAGGACCAAGTGCTTATAATGATTCTGTTTCAGGAAAACGCCAGTTGAATCAAGATTTGCTGAAGCGTACGCTGAAATATGAAAATTATAAAGAAGAATAATCTCTTCTCTACCTTATGAGAAGTTTAATAGAACGTCTTCATCGGGAGCATACACTGGCTCCCGATGAATTTCGTATCTTATTGAGTCAGTGTAATGATAAGGATTTATCCTATATCAATGCTCTTGCAAGAGAAGTTTCACATGCTAGCTTTGGAAACCGGATTTTTATCCGGGGACTTATTGAAGTTGGCAACCGATGTAAGAATGACTGCTACTATTGTGGTATACGGCGTAGTAATCATCTGATAGAACGCTATCATTTGGATGAAGAAACGATTCTGGCGTGTTGCCGACATGGTTATGAACTGGGATTCCGGACGTTTGTTCTTCAGGGAGGAGAAATGAATGATGATGAAATGATTATACGTACTGTAGCCTCTATTCGAAAAGAGTTTCCAGACGTAGCAATTACACTTTCATTAGGAGAAAAAGAAACATCTGTATACGAACGTTTTTTCCAGGCTGGAGCTAACAGATATTTACTTCGTCACGAAACGCATAATGAGCTTCATTATAGCAAGCTTCACCCTGAAGCTATGTCATTGTCCAACCGTCTGAGATGTCTGGCAGACTTGAAGCGTATTGGTTTCCAGACTGGAACAGGGATTATGGTAGGAAGCCCATATCAGACTATTGATAATTTGATAGAAGATATCCTTTATATCGAAAACCTTCAACCAGAAATGATCGGTATTGGACCGTTTCTTCCACATCATGATACTCCTTTTGCAATGATGCCTTCGGGAAGTTTGAACCAGACACTGCTCCTACTCTCCATTTTCCGTCTGATGCATCCTCATGCTTTAATTCCTTCTACAACAGCACTTGCTACCCTTTCTCCAGAAGGACGAGAAAAAGGCATATTGGCAGGAGCCAATGTAGTAATGCCTAACCTCTCTCCCGTCATACAACGGAGCAAATATTCCTTATATGATAATAAGGCTTCTCTAGGTGCTGAAGCAGCCGAAGGACTTCTTCTGTTGGAACAGCGACTGAAAGTAATAGGATATGTCATAGATAAAGGCCGAGGAGATTACAACGCATACTAAACATCGTTTTATTATTAAATATAAAGTCAATTATGTATAAAATAGATTCACCTCATGCAGAAGAATTCATCAATCACGATGAAATCATGGCTACACTGGATTATGCAAAAGCCAACAAAGACAATCGTGAGTTGATTCGTTCTATCATAGATAAAGCTCGCGACTGTAAAGGGCTTTCTCATCGTGAAGCCGCCGTTCTGTTGGAATGTGACGACAATGATTTGTTGGAAGAAATATATGCACTGGCACGCGAAATCAAACAGCGCTTTTACGGTAACCGTATTGTTATGTTTGCTCCGCTTTATTTGTCAAACTACTGTGTAAACAGTTGCGTATACTGTCCTTACCACATTAAAAACAAGTCGATTGCCCGCAAGAAGCTTACTCAGGATGAGATTCGCCAGGAAGTCATTGCATTGCAAGATATGGGACATAAACGTCTTGCTATCGAGGCTGGTGAAGATCCGCTGCATAATCCGATAGAATATATCCTGGAATCTATAAAGACCATTTACAGCATTAAGCATAAAAATGGAGCTATCCGTCGTGTGAATGTAAATATAGCTGCAACAACAGTCGAAAATTACCGTCGTTTGCACGATGCAGGAATTGGAACTTATATTTTGTTTCAGGAAACTTATCATAAAGAGAACTACGAAAAACTTCATCCACGCGGACCCAAAAGTAATTATGCATATCATACAGAGGCAATGGACCGCGCTATGCAGGGAGGTATCGATGATGTAGGAATAGGAGTACTATTCGGACTTAATACATATCGGTACGATTTTGTTGGTATGTTGATGCATGCTGAACACTTAGAAGCTACATACGGAGTAGGACCTCATACTATTAGTGTTCCTCGTATCTGTTCGGCCGATGACATCAATGCATCCGATTTTGAAAATGCTATTTCAGATGAGATCTTCCAGAAAATTGTGGCTGTGATCCGTATCAGCGTTCCTTATACAGGTATGATTGTTTCTACTCGCGAATCTCAACGCTCACGAGAAAAAGTATTGGCATTAGGAGTTTCTCAACTTAGTGGAGGTTCACGTACAAGTGTTGGTGGATATGTACACGAAGAAACTCCCGAAGAAAATTCAGCACAGTTTGATGTAAGCGATCGCCGTACTCTTGATGAAATAGTATCCTGGCTGTTGAGATTAGGGTATATCCCCAGCTTCTGTACAGCGTGTTATCGAGAAGGTCGTACGGGAGACCGTTTCATGTCGCTGGTAAAAACCGGACAAATAGCCAATTGTTGTGCTCCAAATGCGCTGATGACACTACAGGAATATTTGGAAGATTATGCTTCTCCAGAAACGCGTGAATTGGGTGTGAAAATGATCCGTGAACAGATGGAACAGATTCCTAATCCTGCTATCCGTCGTCGTGCTTTGGAAAATCTGGAACGTATTTCCGAGGGACAACGAGATTTCAGATTCTAATTAATAAAGTTTGAATTTTATGCAAGAAACACCTCGTGCCAACCGCCTGCATATCGGGCTATTTGGCAAACGCAATAGTGGAAAGTCATCGCTGATTAATGCCCTTACTAATCAGGAAGTAGCTCTGGTTTCGGACATAGCAGGAACAACCACTGATCCTGTATATAAAGCAATGGAAATACATGGAATAGGTCCGTGTGTTTTCATTGATACCGCAGGACTTGATGATGAAGGTGAACTGGGAGCACTTCGTATCCAGCAGACTATGCGTGCTATGGATCGCACTGACATTGCATTATTAGTGTGCACAGGAGATGATATAGAGAAAGAACTTGAATGGAGTCGTTTGTTGAAAGAGAAAAATATTCCAGTAATATGGATATTGAATAAAGCAGATTTGCTGACAGATGTTACTTCTACTATTCGTTCGATAGAAAAAAAATGTGGACAGGTTCCCCTTGGAGTAAGTGCCTGTACTAAACAGGGAATGGAAGATATCCGTCGTAGTCTGATTGCTAAATTACCTGATGAAACAATGTCGCGAGGGATTGTTGGCAAACTGGTGGAAGAAGGAGATACGGTAATGCTCGTTATGCCACAAGATATTCAGGCTCCTAAAGGCAGACTAATCCTTCCTCAAGTCCAGACAATTCGTGAATTACTTGACAGGAAGTGCCTCGTAATGAGCTGTACGACAGATCAAATAGATTGTATGCTTCAAGCATTAGTACATCCTCCAAAACTCATTATTACAGATTCCCAAGTTTTCAAGACTGTATATGAAAAGAAGCCTTCTGCAAGTAGATTGACTTCTTTCTCTGTCCTCTTTGCCCAATATAAAGGTGACATTGATTATTTCATTGAGGGAGCAAATGCTATTGGAAGACTGACAGAAAATTCGCGTGTCTTGATAGCAGAAGCGTGTACTCATGCCCCACTAACTGAAGATATTGGAAGGGTAAAAATACCCAATATGCTTCGTAGAAAGTTTGGATCAGGATTGCTGATTGAACATGTCTCTGGAACAGATTTTCCTGAGGATTTAAGTAAATATGATCTCATCATTCATTGTGGAGCTTGCATGTTTAATCGTAAATATGTGCTAAGCCGTGTAGAACAAGCACGTAAGCAGAACATCCCGATGACAAACTATGGAGTAACTATAGCATATCTGGCAGGAATTTTAGATAAAATAGATTATTGATGAAAAAAAGTAGGTTTTATTATTGCTTATTTGTGTAATAAGACCTACTTTTGTTCGACAATTCATTTGCGGTAGTAGCTCAGTTGGTAGAGCATTAGCTTCCCAAGCTAAGGGTCACGGGTTCGAGTCCCGCTTACCGCTCTTCTTTGGTTAAAGGCTAATACACTGATAATTAGCGTATTTTAGTCACTGCTTCACAAGCTAATTTCTCTGATTTATAGATTAAAAAAAAGGATATAAACCTCACTTTTGAGGTTTTGCACTTATCTTTTACTTATCCTAAAATTTTTAATCTATATGGCAACACTCAAATTGACCGTATTCAAGGCTAAAGTCTTAAAAGATGGCAGGCATAAAATTAGGATTGCAGTCTGCCACAAACAAGAAACTTCCTACATCATTACAAACTTCATCATTGACTCAGAGTCCCAATTCAAAAACGGGCAGGTTGTAAAAAGGCCTGACGCTTCAATGATGAACTCCAAACTAAGAAATCTCCTAAATGAATACCAGGAGAAACTTGATGCTATCAAAAACAAAGAAATATACACATGTGCACAGATTAAGAATATTATCTCTAAATCTCAGTCAGAAGATACATCTGCCACATTCCAGCAGATTTGCATAGCATACGAAAATGAGTTGATAGAAAAAGGAAGCAGTGGGTATGCTGGCCTACTCAGAATAAACCGGAGATATTTTACCGAATATGTTCATGGAGATATACTTTTGTGTGACATCACTCCCGAGATAATTGAAGGGTATTCTGGCTTTCTGAGAAAAAACAAAAAGTTAGGAGAAACAACGAATGGGATGATGATGCGACATACTAAAACAATCATCAATCGTGCGATAAAGAAACGTATAGTGAAATATGAAGTCCATCCATACATTGATTTCTCAATACCTTCTTCTCCAGTCAGAGATATAGACATAAGTGTAGAAACATTCAATGCCATTAGGAAGTCATCACCACAAGAGAAAAGACTTCGCATAGCCAGAGATTTATTCTGTTTGTCGTTCTATCTAGGAGGAATCAACCTGATAGACCTTATGAGCTATGATTTCAGAAAATCCGAAAAGATTGAATATGTACGTACCAAATCGAGGAATAGGACAATAGGCACAAAAATTATCAGCTTTACCATTCCAGAACCGGCCATGGATATTATACAAACATGGATGAATAAAGCAACAGGAAAGTTAGATTTCGGATATAAGTTTACTTATAAGAACTTTCAACGGTATATATCACGTTCATTGGCTATACTCGTTAAATCTATTGGAATCAGTGAGAAAGTGATGTTTTACTCGGCTCGTAAGTCTTTTGCTCAGTATGCTTCTGAGATAGGCATTCCTGACGGGATAATTGATTACTGTCTTGGACATTCAGATAGTTCTAAAGGTGTTATCAGATATTACACAAAAGTCCGGCAAAAGCAGGCGGATATGGCTATTTCTCGAGTGATTGATTACGTGAACAATCCAGAGAAATACAAGGAGTACATCGAACTGAGGTCTGATATTATGATGATGAGAGGATAATGATTGATAATAGTTTTTTTGATAAAAAAGATCTATTTTTATAGACTGTAATAAAAATATTGATTATGGCAACATTAGAGTTTTATAAAAGATTAGATTATGATTTCTCTATTTATGAAGGAGAAGAATCTTTACGAGGGCTTATAAACGGAGGTTTTATTGGAACTGAGTCACTGTGTGTTAATGAATTCAACTACCTGGAGTTAAATGCTGCACGTGATGTTATACTTTGTTATTTGAGGCCTATTACTAAAATAAATAAGAATGAAAACTCATATTCTTTAAAGCATATTGTCGAACACATTCTCGCAAAAGAAACAAATGGAGTAATTAACTATATCAGTAATGGGACATTTATTCTTGCAATGTATAGCTGTGGGTTTCGTGTATGGCGGACAAAAGGTGATAAGAATTGTTTCTTTAATGTTTCGGAAAAAAGTGTAAAGTACCTTCTTGAAGTAAAAAGTAGGTCGTAAATAAAGCCCTTTCCGGACATTGATTTGGTTAGGGCTTTACATTCAGCTTCAATAAAGCTAATTCTACAATACGAAGATACAAATAACTACCAATTCCACAAATTATAATTGACAGTTACAGCCAATACCGGAGATAAACCATATCTTCCGACACCGTAGCCGGCTGACAAGCCAATCCCCCACCGTTTAGGCTTACCAACAATATCCCGATAGATATATTGCGTTTCATATACCGTTTTGGGATAAACCCGAAGCTCATCAAGTCTAGGCTGAACACCGCTTACCTTTGCGTAGTAATTGCTGTCCTGGTATTCCCTATACTCACGCAAATGACAGCAGGTGTCGCTTGCATGAATAGTATCAGAATTATCAATCCAGGCAACATAAGGTTGTGGAGACAGAATATACTGAGTATCGACATCTACCTTCGTAACTACATGAACAGATGTAACGGTATCAGCCTTTCCGGTATTGCATTTAGTTGGTGAACGGCTGCACCAGCCTAAACCGAAAGCCAGTGCAGCTATTAAAAGATATGGTAAATACTTCATGGTTTGACTACGATTTCTGGAATAAAAGGATATTCCGTACGCACATCGAAGCAGGGGCACATCTTTGTCCACTCTTCCGGTTCCACAATACCGTCACTGTCCAGATCCGGCGAAGTATCACGATGTCCCAATACCTCTACAATCTGGTACTTTGCACACAGTTTTTTAATCAGCTTAGCAATCGCTTCCTTCTGCTCAGGCGTTCGTGTATCAGCAGCCTTACCGTGAGCATCCAATCCACCAACATAGCAGATGCCAATGGAATGCTTGTTGTAGGATATACCACTAAAGCCCTTAGAATTGCAGTGTGCCCCGTCAATGGTCAGGCTTCGGCCAACTTCCACCGTACCGTCCAATCTTACCACATAATTATACCCGATACACTGGAAACCACGAGCCACGTGCATCTGATTAATCTCTTTTCTACCTATATCCTGTCCGGCACGTGTGGCCGAGCAGTGAACGACAATCGCATCTATCTTATTCATTTCTTCTCCTCCTCTTTTGTTACTTCTTCAATGATTTCTCCGGCTGCATTATACTTTTTCTTGATGTACCCTACTAGCAGCCGCTTGATTGAAACCTTGTTCTTGATTCCATGTATATCACAGATATGGTCAGCAATACTATCAAACTCAAATATGAATGCCAGTCCAAGCCCGCACATGGCTGAAATGGTATAGCTACATATCCCAATCGGCTGAAGGATGGATATACCAAGCATGAAGCCAACGACAAGGTAACTATTATACTCTATGAACTTGCACACAGTCCGGCGGCCAGCCCTGCTAAACCGGAAATCCTCTCCTCTCTTAACCACACTGTCGATGATGCCTAGAACAAAATCCGCTACGATCATTACGACGATAAATGCCAGCATCCAGCGAAGCTCGAACACTACCCCTTTTATCTCTCCAATAAAGGAGTAAGCCCCGGCTACAAGTAGCTGCGGGGCTATTATGGTAATCAGATTCTGCATTACTCCTTATTTACCTTACCACCGAACAACTTGGCCAGCCATTCGCTTGTTACCACAGATACAATTCCGGTCGAAGCCAAGGCTACGAACAACGCATCAATCATCACAACCCAGATACTTGCGTCTGCCGGAGGAAAGCCGAGATTCATCCACCAACTGAAGAAGGTAACGATTACACCAACTACAGCGGTTACCCACATGCTGACCCACTTATTCATAGGATTAGATAACTTCGAAGCGATGAAACCTACCACAGACGGAACAACAATCGACACCAGTCCTGTAAAGCTGGCAAATCCGGTCAGAAACTCCGGTACAGAAGGTTCTACACTAGCGGAAGTTTCCGCAAAAACACTCACCACGCACAAAAGGAGTGCAACACACATGAAAACGAATCTTTTCATACAATTAAGGTTTTAAATTAAACAAAAGCGCCCATAAGCGCATCCCCAGAAAAAGGAACACGCTCATGGGCGCAATTACTATTTCACACACAAATCTACTCATTTACCAAGGCTTTTCAGCGAAGGTAAACAAGTTAAAAACGAACAAAGAATATATTGTTTCAAAAAGGGTGACAGCGCTTGTCAGTATATTTTAGGTAGAGCCTATCAAGTCTACCCATACTCTACCGGGCTGAAGCATAATTTTGAAAGTTATTTACAATACGCTTTCTCTTAATGGCTCTCAAGTCCTTTACGATAGTATTTGAAAGTATCTCCGAATAGATTTCTGTAGTCTTAACTGAGGTGTGACCTAGCAGTCGCTGAACTGTCGTAATCGGGACACCTTGATGAATGAGCAGCGTAGCACAGGTATGTCTGGCAGTATGATAGGTTACGTGCTTCTTAATCCGAGCCATCATGGTTATTTGGGCAAGACATTTGTTCACTTCCGAATTACTGCCCAAGCTGGCGAACTCTGCTATATTGTACTTATCCAGAATAGCCAGTGCCTTCCCCTCGAATAGAAGATGTAACGGTAGATGTAGTTCAATACCCGTCTTAATCGACTTGAAGTGCAGCCACTTCTTACCATTTACCTTGATAAAATTAGACTGCTTGAGCTGGCAAAAGTCAGAAAAACGTAATCCTACATAGCAACAGAACAGGAACGCATCCAGCACGTGACGCAATTTTCTATCGCTAACCTCGAGGTTCTCCAACTTTTTCAGTTCGTCCGGAGTCAAGAACTCATGCCTTCCCTTTTCCTGCTTTATCTTAAACTTGCGAAACGGGTAAGCGTCTGCATGAATATATCCTTGATTTATTGCTTCGTTGACTAATGTTCTGAGCTGCCTCAAATGCTTTGCAACAGTGTTCACCCCGTTGCCTTTTTCCCTAAGATATACCTCGAAATCTTTCAGAAACGTATAAGTAATATCCTTGAAATCTAGCCCTGGTCTAAACTCCTGCAATACGGTTATGGTGGTATACAGATTCTCCTTTGTACTCTCTCTCCTATCAGAATGTGTAACGTATTCTTTCGCAAATACAGGAAATGTTACATTAACCGGACGGTTCTTCTTCATTGCGTCTTTCAGTAAGGATAATGTGGCCGGAACTCCACGTTTCCATAGAGCCAATTCTATTCCCTGAAGGTGTAGAACAAACTCGAACAACATAGAATTTAGATCATCAGCTTGCGGATGAACAATAACCTGAGAAATCCGCTTATCCCAGTGTTCTGGCTTGAGATATATGTTTGTTTTGAAATAAACTTTGCGCTGATTGAGTGATGCTTCGACTTGTACCAAGGCAGTTCCTTGCTTATTCAGTTGTTTCTTTCTATTGTAGACAAGTCGGTATTTTATCTTATCCATTTTTACGTCAAAAATAGATATTTACATAAAATTAGACAAATCCGACTCGTGGGAGGACTGATATTATCTCTGGATTTTGTATCGCGTCTTTTAAAGATTTTTTCTGTATCATAATAATTTGATTAAGCGTTAAACGAAATTGATTTTGAAGTTAAATTGGCTTTAGTCGTAAGAGTTGTTTGGTCGTAAAATCTTGATATATCAAAATCATGAACATTCTTTACATAGAATATCCCAGCCTGACAACGTATACCATCTATTATCCCACACGCATACCGGATTACTTTAAACATAAGATTTACATGTCGAAACTTACCAATCGTGATTGTATTGATAACATACTTCTCACCGCCTACCCATATATCTCCAAGAGCTCCTATATTAAGGATAGCGGGTCCGTTGGAAGCGTTCTGTATTGTAAATTCCATATAGTCCCAGTTAGGCAAACACGAATCCCTGTCTTCGGGAACATAGGCAAGCACACGCCCCCATTGAGGACTACCTCTCCATTCTCCTGTAAGTGCTACGAAATTAGACGTAAGCGGAATTGCTACCTGACTTGTTCCTAACTCCACAGAACCTACTCCCACAGAACGAGAAGCAAACATATTTGACCTCCAGAAAAAAGCTTCCCCTGTTTTCCAATTCAAACAAATATTCGGGCGAAAAGCATTTTCCGGATTCATCGGATCGGCCACATTGAAATCCTTATAATTGGTTACATCATCGTTATTGGTATCTTTCCCATATTCCGATATCGTGTACTGGTCATAGAATATGGCCTGTCCGATTTTAGCGAATTGGATCAGGGCAAGTTCAATCTCAATCGCATTGAAGTGTTCAAACGGGAGCCACGTAGCATTTTCCCCGTTCTTGGCATAATCTTCTGCCGGTGTCATGCCCTGCTCAGTCCCCAGCCATGTTCCGACCTTGTTCATTACGTACCTGACCGCATCCTGTGATGTATTAGGCTGGAATACGACATAAGGAGCCACATTAGCCGAACACGTATATCTCATAGTAGAAGAATATATACCAGCCGGATAAGGAAGCCTGGTCACTGGCTTAACACGATAATTAACCTCTGTTCTTTTTTCTGCAATCATAATATTATTCTTCTGTTGTTATTACTACTGCAACATTACCTGAAGCCTGCTCACACATAGCCTCTGTTACCGTACCTGTATAAGATGCAACCTTAGCCGTGTCAGGATTAAGAATATTACCTGCTGAATCCGTGAACACAAAGAAGAACTTCATGTCCTTGAATTTAGTTGTGCTGCCACGCTTTACTAAAATCGGTGTATAGGTAACAGAGCCACCGGAACCCTGTTCGATAGTTTCATTTTCCGGATTGGGATTCGGTAGGATATCGAACGGATCACTGGCATCTATTACCGTCTGAACATCCATGCCGATTAAAAAACCATCCTGGAATACTTCTACCTTGAACTGTCCGGTAGTATCAACCATATCATTTGTGACGGTTAACGTTTGCTGTGTCTGTCCGTCCAATAAAACCCATGAACCAGACTGTAATGTGTACCATTTATAAGTCTGGCCTGCGTTTAATTGATCACTTCCAATCCATGCAACAGCCTTTAAAATACAGGAATCTCCCTTATCAGTGAGAGTAAAGAACTTGTTATCTCCGGCCATAATGGTAACACGCTTACTGTTACCTACTCCGACCGTTATCGGTATGTTATATACAGCCTGGACCTTGTCGGAGGTATTACCTACCGCAATCGTGGCTTCAGCCTTGATGTTACATGCTGCACCTCCGGATGCTTTGACAAGGTTTTTCCTGATTTTCAAAGCAAAGTAATTCTGTACTCCAGCCTGATAAGGAACACTCTGGAAGTGACCTGTTTCTCCTCCTAAGCTATTCGTTGAAATCTTGTCGCTACCAAACGTTAGCTCAGTGTCATTGAAGTACCATTTCACCGAGCTGGGAACGACCAGTCCGGCAACAACCAATGAACTTGTAATTATGTAGCTTATCATAGGTGTAATTGTAGTAAAGTCTGGGGAAATATTAGTCAGGTTTTCTGCTGTACCCTGATATTCCTGGTACAAGTCGCCCATGTTGGATTGCAGGAAAGGCATATATACACTACCCTTGCGCAGGAACACGACCTGCCGTACTGAACTAGCCTCACTCATTACTGCCTCCTTCCTCGTTAAGAGCTGTAGGTGTATCTGGGAACTCAGGTAAAATTGTCGGTTTGTCATCCCGATATTCATCCGGAGTAGATACTTCTACTGGATTCTCCATACCGTCTGTTTCCAAGCGGGCCGACTGAGGAGTCAATGCCACACCGCCCACACGTGCTGCTCTGTCAAATATCGTATCACCTTCGATGCAATTTAAATCAGACTGCCACAACAGCACATTTCCGTCTGCCGTCATGTTACGGATAGATGTTAGTCCCATCTTATCTGCTACCTGTTTTGTCACTTTCACATAGTATGCCATAGTCGTATGTATTAGTTATTAATTCTGTCAAAAAGTACATTGCCGTCAGCGTCCTGCAATACAGAACCGTCCGTATCATCTACAAGTATAGCCTGCGGGCCCCTATCCTGCACTTCTAATTCAAGCATCATCCCTGGAATGAACGTAATCGTAGGTTTGATTCCTTCAGCCTGCTTGGAATAACTCTGAGAATACGGAGATTTTACTTTCCATACAAACCGGAACCATTCTTCCGGATCAGATACGACACCCATTCCGTCCATCACAAACGCTTCCAATTTCAATTTCTCCGTTCCTCCGGCAACTTGTGTTGGTGCTCCTTTCCAGTCGACTTCCACTTCCGGTATGCGGCGCCGGATGGTGGTTGTTGCCGTGGGAGCATCGTCAGGAGGAGCAGAAGGTAAACTGCCATCTGCCGAATATCCCAGCTTGCAGACATAAGTCTGATCTTCCCCAATATAATCCTGATTAATCGTTAAAGTATTATGGTCTATTGCTTCAACTTCCCAGTCATTGTCACCGTTGCCATCCGTAATTTCTTCCAGACTGCCTTCATTCATACGATACCAGAAGAATTTACACTTCTGCTTGTCTGATGCGATATCAGCATTTCCGTAAAATACAGATGCTGTAATCTTACGCGTCAACGGATTGCGTAACGGATTCCATACAACCGTAGCAGGGCTATCGAGTTTCAGGACTGGCGTTGGAAGCGTAGCGTCTGAAACCGGAATTACAGTACTCAAGCGGAACATATATACTTGACTGGTACGGGTATCGACATACTCAGCGTAAAATTCAAAGGCAAGAGGTGAAGAAACAGAGGAATTTCTTTTTACCTTAATCTGTCCTTTATTATCTCCTTCTGTCGTTATCTCGTAATCAGTATTATCCGAATTTATCAATGTTCTCTGAGTACCGATAATCTGATACCATTTCATGTTAGTAAGAGATGCGTTCACCGGACCGCTCTTCAGATAAGAATCCGGATCGGTTGCATTGCATCGCGGAAACAGTACAAGAGGCGTCAGTGTATAGTCAGGAGTATATTCCTTTACATCGCTGCTGTATATCTGCCGGTCTGGAACACTACCAACAACCTCTATACTTCCGCTAATCTGGAAAGGTGTGTAGTTCACATCCAATCTCTTTGTCTTACTTTTTATTCCCATATTAGAATGTTATTGTTTGTTCTGCTATTTCTGTCTGTTGACCGTCACGGAGCAAAGCTGTTGCTTTAAAAGAGCACACTCCTTTACGAGTAAAGTCAATGCCCAAATCATCGACCGTCAATGTAAGAGTCTTGCCTGCATCAGCTCTCTTGATAGCCCAGGCGTTATCCTCACTCACGTTACCCGTATCTCGTGTCCAGCTTACATCCGTATCAAGGATACTGTCTGTCACATCACGGTTGTATAATTCTCCAGTTACACTTAAAGTCGTAAATACAACTCCTTCCTGAAGCTGGGTTGCATCGAAAGCCCAACCGTTTTCGCTTTCAATATCTATTGTGAAATTCGGATTTCCTTCACACATCGCCCAGCCCGTGCTGGCATAGCGAGGTTCGTCCGTCGTACCGGTGACAAGACATTTCCAGCGACATCCGTAATGCCATACCGTATCAACCGTTTCTTTGCCAGCAGTATAAGGATTATCACTTTGAGCTACCTCCAATGACCAGAAACCACGGTCGTTCAGCTGCACGACAACCAAACCCTGATAGTTAATTCGCATCAAGTCCTGAATGGCTATACCACGGCAATATACATAGCTATGCTGGTAATTGATAGGGAGGTTATCGAACAGTTCCAACCTCTTCAGTTTCCCGATAATGATGCTGTAGTTAGATTCCTCGAGTATAGGTTTCGTGACACCGTCAAGCATGCAGATACAGCCTTCATAGCTGGATATATACCAGAATCCCTGCCGTTCTTCATCCACTGCGTTACCTCGACGGGTAATTACCATGCCGGAAGCAGGAGGATAGTTCTTACCACCCGGCACCTCTTCATCAGGATAAAGAACCACGTTAATCTTATTCTCAGCCTGCATGACACTGAGGACACGGAACCAGCTATCATAATATTCTCCTGCTGTATTCAGGTTATTCACTGAGCCATAACTTACGTCCTGCTCTTTGAAAGCTGTGATATCATTATCCCAGCGACGACGGAGATACAGGTCATACGTACCGTCCGACAGAAGTTCAATCCGTTCGATAGTTCCCGCCTCAGAGTAAGTGACATTGCCTTCCTGAGAGAACCAACGATTGTATATCAGTTCTTTCACGATTATTGCGCTGCGCACTTCCAGCTTCTCGAACTGCCCGCGACCATCTGGGAATATCCCGGCACCTTTACCGGCAATCATGCTGTCGATAAACTCGCCGAATTTAAGAAGAAAGTTAGTGCCGTCCGACTGGTCCTTGCGAAGGAACATTTTTAATGCCCGTAGTGCAGAAAACGTATTACTATCACTTGGAGCAGTTGAATCATTTACTTTGATAAGATATACTCCGCCTTTTCCAAAATATGTTTGTCCCTTGTAGGTTAAGGACTCGACATCACTTTCAATTTCACCGATACGAGAATAAGGCATACTTTCCCCAATCGTGTAAACAGGAGAATCCCAAGGAATATCAAGATTCATTTCCCATCCCAAGACACGTGAAATGCGCCCATTTTCAAAATATGTATCATCTACGAGATTGATACGTTGACCAAATTCGAAAGTTCGTGAAATCAAATCCTCTTTAACCCATGAGCTTCTTAGGGTAGTCGGATAGGTACCGTCATCCTTTTTTACCTTATCGGCGTACTTCTGCGCCTTTCCCTTCAGTTCCTGCTCGGCTTCTGGAATATACTGGTCGGACACCAATTGGATATCAAAACCTGAAAGAATATATTCATCGCCGTTGGCAGGATACATCATATCATCCGGTAATGGTCTGCCATAATCTTCATTACGGACAATCTCCCAAAGTTGATCTCCCCGACTTTCATCTTTCGGTTTGGGATTGAAGATTACGCCAAACTCCATACCATTCAGCTTCCCTGACTGAAACTGAATTTTCAATTCTTCACCTTCAAGAATATACTCTTCTTTGAACTCTAACCCAGCATCCTTGTAGCGATAGTACGTAATAGTTTCTTTCGTGCCGTCCTCATTTTCCACTTCCTCGGTTCGTGTGTGTACGTCTGATAAAGTGCCAACACGTCGGGGATAGACATCATCAAATACCACCACGTCCTCAATGGCTTCTTCCTGTGACATACCTTCGTATGCATCAATATAGGGAGTGTCAGCCGGAAGCATCAGACGTTTCTGGACCACGCCATTGATTACTGCCTGCTCGTCGGTGGGCCGGTAGTTCGTGGGGATATTCTTTGTTGAACCAAACGCATAGATGCGGGTGGCATAAGTGCCCTGGCTTTCGCTGCGGGTGATAGACGACGCTTCGACACCACGCTCAATTTTAACGGCATCTCCGAACTCATTTCGCCCAAAATGTATCACGTTGTCCGTTATCCAGCAATCGCAATTCCACTTATCCTCACCCGCCATTGAGAATAAGGCATCCAACAAATTCATGTTGTCGTAGGTCATCGCCACGGCCTTATTCTCAACAGTATCGTCTATGCTGAAAATAAAGTCTGTTCCTTTATATGTATATCCCAATGCTTTCAGGTTACGAAGGAATACCCCGAGCTGCACGTCAAGGGCAGCAGTAAGCGACCATGATGCTTCGCTCCCTGCATGTTCCGGAGTGTATTTAAAGATTTTGTTCTTCCACTTCCAATAGTAGGCGTTCATCTGGAGATTATAATCATAGCCGCCAGTTGAAGTGTTGTAAGTAGGCTTCTGAAGGTCAGTTATCTCATAGATTTTCGCCAGCTTTCCACCTAATGATTCATCAAGGACACCGGATAAATCTACATAATCACCAAGTTTAAATTGCACAGGCTTAGCAACCGAAAAAGGAAGAATTATATAGTCTTCCTTCATCAGAGTGAACTTTCCTTTAGCTCCCTTATTAATAGGGATGGAAAGTCTTGTTTTACCTGATATGTCTTTAATGTCTATCATATCCCCAAAGTTCATAAATAGAAAATGGAAGCCCTAAAAATCAGGACTCCCATTTGAAACAATAAGGTGAATGTTCGTTATTCGCTTCTATCCATAGGATTAGGCTCTTCAAATTTGCTCGAAATTTTACTAAAACAGCGGTCAGAACTCATCCCATAAGAAATGCTCTTTCCAAGATAAATCAACTTGTATATTTCATCTCCCAATGCTGGAACTTTAATATTTACGGCACCTTTTTCCAGTTCTGTCTGAAAAGCTTTTTTCTTTGATCGGTAATCGTTTTCTGAATTTCCCTCGATCGTAAACTGGAGAGTGATTTCGCGCGAATCCACTTTTGCATTATCTGTTATCACCCGTTTGCCATGTTCCAGTCGGCTTTCATCCTCAATGTAGTCTTTCATCTCATTGAATCCGTCGATTGCATCGAGAAAACCGTCGCCCATACGGACACCCCATGTGCCCCATGCATCTTTCCCATTGATAAATAAATCTCCTGTCATAGTCTTGCTGTATTATGTTTCACCTCGGCGATGTCAGCCTTTATATCTTTCAGGTATTTGGCTGAATCTTCTGTATTCTCTCTGATTTGCTGCAACTCCAAATAGGAATTAGCCAAAATGGTACGTGTTTCGTCTGCGATGTTGTATAGCCCATTTGCTTGCACTATCAAGGAACTGATGGAACCTCGCAGTTCCGTAATGGCCACTGTCTGTTGCTGTTCTGCTGTCTCAATGCGAAGATTGGACTCATACACGGCAGTGAACCGACCGCTCAGTTCTCCGGCATCCTCGTGCGTCATTTCCGTACCGAATCCGCGGCTGGAGGCCGACTGCTGGGAACTGCTGCCAGCCTTGTCGTATCCGGTAGCTGCGGCAAGTTCATCCCGTAGTTTCAATGCTTCATTCACGTACCCCATATATTCGTTTTGGAGTGAATTACGTTCACTCTCACTCAGGTTTCCGTCCTTCATACTTTCACCGAATCTGTTCCACCAGTCTTCCAGCTTCTGGCTGTACATGTTACCGATTTTATCTGAAAGCATGGCACGCATAAAGTATTCGGATAGGTTATCCGCAAAATCTTCCGCCGAGGCATCCATATCCATGAGAGTATCTATGAAACTGTCATACATGGAATCAAAACTTATTCCGGTAAGCTGTTCGAAAAGGCCCTCTTTCAGTTCTTCGAGGTTACCGGCCAAATCTGCATATTCACCTAGTGCATCAACGACACTATTTCCATAGCCTCCTTTCCCTGAATCGGCCATTTTCTGCCACAAGTCTACATTCTGACGTAATAAGTCCATCTGCTCCGGAGACATCTGCCACAAAGAATCTGTACCTGTGAACTCTGCCATGACATTTTCCCGAATCCATTGTATGTCACTTTCCGACCAGCCCATGTAATAGGCCCAGCTATGATGTTTACTGTGATAGCCAGCATTGGCCTGCGCTTTTGAAAGGACATTCTTGTTGTATTCCTCCTGATACTTGATGGCTTTATTGTACTCTGCTACGGATTTCTCACTTCCCTTGCTGGACTTCATTTCTTCTGTAAGGGATTCGATGGCAGACTGCAACTTTTCGTTTCTGTCCGTGAGTCTGTTGATTGTATCCTGCACCTCTTTTTCGTTTCCTCCAATACCGAAGAGTTTGCTGAATCCTCCGAAAGTCAGAGTATCCCATATTCCACCTACAGACTTAAAGACACTACTGAATATGTTACCTATGAAACCATCCAGCCCCTGTGTCCCAATGGCATCTAAAAGAGAAAATGCAGCTCCAATGATTCCACCAATCTTACTTCCTGCCTCTGTAAAAACATCAATAACATCGCCAGCCAAGTTTCCAATTTGAGAAAGGGAAATTTCAGAGTTTGAACCAAGCTGGGTAATTACATTCGACAAAGAGATAAGGTTGCTTGTCGTTTTGTCCGTTGATTTCTGAACGTTGGTCTGAGCGTTTTGCTGTTTCTTTTGGGCATCGTTCAGCTTTTTTGTAGCAGCTTCCTTTTGTGCATCCGTACCATTCTTCATGGCTTCATTATATTCTTCCTGAGCTTGTGCCAGTTCCTCCTGAGCCTTAGCCAGTTCGCTTAACTGTTCAGGTAAGTCTGCCAGCAATCCGCCTTTGTCAATAAGGGTTGATTGAATGTTGTTCAACGCCTCGTCAATGACCTTCTTCTGGTCAACGGCCATATTCTTATACTCATCCGAGTTCTTAAAATCTCTAAGCTGCTGCTTCACTTTGTTCAAGGACTCTTTAGATACCTTATCCAAGTCACCGAAGACAAGTTCCCAGTTGATGCCTTGCCTCAGTTTTTCAAGATCAAGGGAGGAAAGAGCCTTCTCCATTTCTTTCTGGAGTATGTCCTTGTCTCCCTGAGTAGTGGCCTCTGATATTTTACGGGTGTACTCATCGGTGATAGCCTGTCTTTTTTGCATGAACGTGCCGTAGTTTTTCAGGTAGCGTTCGTTAGCTTCAATAGCAGCCTGATTTTCAGTATCTGTAATTGCGGCTAGACCTTTTTCACGTGACTGCATGGCATTAGATGCACGATTTCCCAATACATCTCGCTGTTCAGACGTAAGCTTTCCACCTTGTGTATCTTCCCATTTTTGACGTTGCTTCTTAATTTCGTCGATTTCTTTCTGGTAATCCAGCTCAATCTGTCTACGCTTCTTTTCAGCCCCATCTTCCATCAGGTTGATTTCGTTCTGCTGATTGGTCCTACGAATCTGAAGGAGTTCTTCTGCAAGCTGTTGCTGCTCTTTCTTTTGTCGCTCGGCGTCTTTTAAAATTGTGCTAGAATCAGAATACTTTTCAATCTGGGACTGAGCTTCTTGTATCTGCTGAGTATATCTATTCCATTCTTCAGAATTTTTCTCAGATACATCTAACGCATCACGAGCCGCTTCAGCTTCTTTCTTTTTATCTTCCCAATACTTTTTGTTTTTTGTTTCATCATTTGTCTTTCCTCTATTATTCAGTTCCCGTTCAATAGCTTGCTTCTCGGCTTGCAACTGTTCGTTGGTCTTGATACCAGGCAATATTCCATTCAATATTTTACCATTTTTGACAGAATTTCCTAGCTTTTGAGCATTTTCCAAACGTTTCATCAAACGTTCTCTCACGTCCACCTCTTTTTGAAGTTGCTCATTAGAATAGCCAGAAAGGTCTGAGAGTATTTCATCATGTCGTTTCTTATTAACTTCCTCCTGTTTCAGATCACGCTGCTTAATAAGATTGTTCTTTTCATTAACCAATGACTGTATGGATAATCCAGCACCAGACTGCGATGCCGATTTAATGGCTTCATTCAGTTTATTGATTTCCGCATTCAATCTATTTAGTTCTTCTTGATCGGAAACATTTCTTCTTCGTTCATCTTCCTCATTAATTTGTTTTTTTATATTCAATATATCACGAAGCATGTCTGCCTCTGTTTTATATTTCTTGAATATGTCTGGATATTTTTGCTCAAGACGAATCAATGCTTCTTTTCTGTCTTCAGTAGAAGACTGTTCATCCTGCGCTACTGACAAAAGCTTTTCAATTTCTTCCTTATGCTCTGCCTCTTTCCTTGCTGCCTCCTCAACAGATTTATTGTATGCATCAATTCCCTTCTTGCATTTATCAAGATTACTAGCATAATTTAACAAAGCGGCACTCGTGACTACCACAACTGTTGCTATCGCAGCATACGGATTAACGCTCATTGCCAAATTCAATGCCTTTTGCGCTACAGTCTGTGCTTTAGTTACAAGTATTGCAAGCTCCATACGTGCAGTCAACGCATCTTGAGTAATTCTCGTAACAATTAGAGCCGTTTTATAAGTTCCATAAGTAGCTATCAATCCCAATAAGACCTTACCTACCGTTTCATAGTTCTCAATCAGCCCCTTCACAGCAGATATTCCGGAGGATGCTATTCCTTGTGTGTCCTTACCGATTTCATTGAGCATGGTGTCCCAAGCATCCCCAAGATTACTTAACTGCCCCGTAAGAGATTTTGACTGCTCCTGCATCAAATTATAATAGATTCCGGATTCGCTGGTCATGTTCTTGAATGCCTGTTCTACTTCCTTAAAGCCAACCTTACCTGCTGTGACCAAACCGGAAACTTCGTCCTTTGTAACACCAAGAACCTTTGCCAGTTCTTCATAAATAGGGATACCACGTCCTGCAAATTGACGAATATCTGTGGCATAAGCTCTACCCTGCGTCCTTAATGTACCATAGAGATAAGCAATTTCACTGAGTTGAGATCCAACACCGGCGGCTACATTCCCCAACATTACAAGCTCATTACCCACATTCTCGGCTGACGAGCCATAAGCAATCATTTGTTTGGCAGATGATGCCACCCCTTGAAGGTCGAAGGGTGTCTTTGCGGCAATATCCACCAGTTCCGACATCAGTTTATCTGCTTTTTCCTTACTTTTCAGCATGGTTGAAAAAGCAATTTCAAGCTGCTGGAATTGTCCTCGTACATTGACAAGTTCCGTGGCAAAGGTTTTCAAGGCAGTTACTCCACCTATTACACCAAGTACTTTGGTTAAGGAAACGGACATCTTTTCATTTGCTTCGACCGTTTCACCTGCTTCTTCCTTAAAGGCTGCATATTCATCCTTCAGTCTCTTTACTGAAAGACGGGCTTCAGCCTGCTGCTGAGTCAAACCAAATAAAGTAGCTCTTTCTTCATCGAGAGTCTTCTTTGCAGATTGGTATTCTGATAATAAGCCTGCAGCTCCCGTCGGATTTCTTTTTAAAGCTGTTTTATAAGCATCGCCCAACCGCTTAACATCATGTTCTACGTCTTTGACAACTCTTTTCTGGTCAATAATTTTTTGAGTAAAATCATTTACAGATTGTGAGGCATTGTAAATATTGGATTTAAAGTCTTTCTCCATCACTGCGCCAGCTTTAGCCGCCTCAGTTACCAGTCCCATCATCTGCTGACGGGTGGATGCCAGTTGTGTTTCTAAAGCCTTTGCAGCTGCAGGGGATTTGTTTACGTCCATCTTCTTTAACTGGGCTTCCAGCTTACTAATCTCATTACGAAGTCTTATAACTTCATCATATTGTGCGCTTACGCGGAATACAAGTGTAGCCATATATTATAAACTGAATATTAATGTTTGAAGTTACACCTCAATTCATTAATATTCAGTTTTTACGATGATTAATACCAAACAATAAACCTATTGTTGCGTATTTGTGTTTTTCAGTGTTTTAATAAAAAAGGCGCATCATAATGATGCGCCAAATTGTCAATTTGTTCTTTAATTTATATCAAAGCCTCACGGCTGGAATATCAAAACTTGACAAGTTCCATTCTTTTAAGAATTTCATTGTATTTGGATTGTATATATGCTTTCTGTTTCTCGGAAGCTGTTACGATCTTGCCTTTATATTTTCGCATCACAGATTCATTTAAACCTATTTCCTTTGCGAACTTACTGGCATTGATGAACGGAAATGCCTCAAAAAATCCACTTAAGTCATACACATACTCCACAGAATAGCCAGCTTTATACCAACTTGGAAATTCACCATGTTTTTCTTTGTAATATTCTGCCTGTTCCTCTAAAACAGAAATAAAGTCCTCTTTCGCTTCTTGTTCTGTAAGCCCAAAGCCATACGCACCGTTTACATCTTCAGAATAGATAGAGATTCCTCCATCATCTGCTTTTTCAATAATAGCCTGAATCTTCTTCATAATCGTGTATTTTAAGTTTTGTCAATTAAATGCACCCACCGAAGTGGGTGCTGTTCTTTTACTTCTTTAACCCCGCCTTTTTCATCATGCTGTCAAGAGTACCTTTAGGTATCTCTTTGGCCGGATGTCTGCCTACAGGGATAAAGTAGTCAAAGTCGGGATGAACATACTTGTGATGTTTCTTTCCCTTTTCGATTGTCCAGCCTGCTGACTCAATCAATTTGTAAAACTCTGAAAACTTCATAAATCAAAGAACTTTTAATTGACAATGCAAAGGTAACATTTTCGTTACTATTAAGCAAACTTTGTAACGTAAAAAAGTAACGTTTCTGTTGCTTTTTAACATTCTAATAGAGCCATATCTATTTCTTGTTTCTTCTTCTGCGCGAAGCCATATCCTTACCCTTCACCTTTGTAACCTTGGTCCCGGTAACGGTATGGAGCTTATCGCGCTGCATTAATACTAAATTCCTGTATGATATCTCGTAGACCACTTCCCGGTATGACAGATGCAGGTTTTCCATGAACGACGCAATCTGTCCCAAGAGAGTATCATTTCCTACAACCTCGGTTTCGCTGCCAGCAGGCTTACGTTCCTCGCCAAGCTGACAGCTTTGAGAAAAACCTTTGAATCAATCATGGAAAAGGCTTCATCTAATGCGTTCACATTTTCTTCATATGTTCCTTTAGCTAACTCCTCACTCAAACTTTCATCACCTGTAATCAGCCAGGATAATGCCTTGGAATAAGCCTCGCTTTCTCCCAAGGAGAGCAGAACATTTTTCAAGTTTTCGGCCTCTTGTACGTCTGACAGATGGGAGATAGCTCCGACTAACTTATAGATTGTAGGCGGATAGACAGTATAAGCTTTTCCTCCAACAAATACCGTTCTGAAATCACCGCCAATAATGGATTCTGATATGATTTTTGCACCTTGATTCATGTAAAAAAATAATTAAGGGGGTGAAGCCATAAAGCCCACCCCTGTTATGGAATATAATCTCTACCTATCGGATAGGCATTACATGCCAGCTTTTACCTCTTCGGAATCAAACCAGTATTCTGGAGCGATAGCGGAGTCTTTCGGCTCAAGTTCTACAGCACTCACCGGAAGCCCAATAGCCTTATCTGTAGTCGCTTCACGAGCCCCGATATCTGCGCGGGGAATGACGCAATACTGGTCGTCTTCGGTCAGGGCAACAATCAACTTTTCGATGTTCACCTTGCCCCTTGCACGCTTCCAGCCTTTATCAGTGTTGATAACATCACCACCCATAAGGTCTTTCTTCGTCGGATAGTCGTATTCACCAATCGTAAAGTTGACGGTCACGTCGCCCATTTCCTTTTCACTGCGATAGGTCTGACCCGTGAGCTGATTTTTATAATTGGTTCGGCTTGCTTCCGCTTCTTCAAGCGTCCATGTGTCGCCATGAATATTTTTAACTTCTTTCAATGTGTCACCTTGCAAAAGAGTGTACAAAGCCTGTCCTGTCAAATCCGCGGAAATCCCGCTTGTTTCTCCATATAAAAGTTTTTTGATATTCACGGCTGTGATTTTCTTTGCTTCTGCCATATTATTTCACATTTAAAACTTCAAACAAAATTCTTACATTCACATAATGACACTTTAAGGATGTGTCCTCCTCAGTTCCGATTGTATCGATGGAATAATGATAGGTGGTACCGTCATAGCGTCCGGTTACGCCGTCAAACAGCTTTTGAGCCTGTTTTTCAAGTTCGTTCAGCCGGATGGTGTTGGCTTCACCTTCTTTCAGGTCTGGAACACAAAGGTTCACTTCCACGAAAGACTTCTTCCAGTACGTTTCAGGTTGCTGCTTTTTAGCGTGAATGACGATCCTTTCGGATTTCAATTCACCCGTCAACTTCTTTCCGTGGGGAACGATGGATATGCCGAAAGACTGGCAATCACGGTAAAGTATGTTCGCTATGTCGGTGGTTACTATCATACAATCAAATATTGAATATTATTTTCATACTGAAGGAATACATGAAGAACCAGTTCATCAAGTTGAACAGTCCCGGCAAATCTTTTATCTTCCAAGTCTTTATCAGAAACATTTTGCCCTGTTGCATACATAAAAATGTCCACTAAGCATAAATCTTTTTGACATTCATCTACTAATGCCCATAAACAAACAGTATCTCGTTGTGCTTGAACAGATAATATTTTTGCTCCTACAGGTAGGCATAATTTTGAATGGTTTGCTACAATCAATTCATACTTGAATATTCGTTTCATTTGATTTCCTCCTTCAATCGTTTCTCAGCAAATAGGGCTGCACCAGTCAGGACCTCGTATCCTTTGGATTCTACGAACGAAGCGTATTCGGCTTCATTCCTTAACTCCAGTCCGTCATCTTGAACTGAATATTTGTTTGACTTACGGAGTGTTCCGGTCCGGTTCTGATAGTTGCCATTCTTCACAGCGTAATCGACAGCTTCCTTTCCTACTTTTTCCTCAATAGCTTTCACCTCTGCATAACCTTGCTCGAAAAAGCTATCCACATCCGAAAAATCAAACTTTACAGCCATATCTCTGAGTATCCAAAATAGTTAGTATTTTTTACCATATAAACCTTGCCTGCTCCTCTAACATTCTCACCATCCATACATCTGACTTCATCACCAGCCTTCAGAGAGATTTTCTTCTCACATACTACGTGGTAATTCGGTCGATACACTTCACCGTTCTCCGAAGTAAACTCTTTGGTAGAGTTGTCGTCGCATCGGCACCTACACACGTCCTGCCAGCTTTCACCACCTGTTTCTGGAATAGGCCGGCCGAACTCGTCTTCTTCCATCGAAGTAGTAACCTTAACTTGTAATGTATGTGGAGCAAATATCATAGGAATCTGACTTTAGGTTTATCTGACAGAGTGTCTTCAAGTCCGTACTTCTTACATAAAAACGAGTAATATTCCTTTACACCTTGAATATTCCAAGACATAGAGAAACCGTTCTCGCTGATTGAAGTGGCTTTAAGTAATAGAGAGGGGATGAACTTCGCCATAGCTACCGACACGAAACCGATGTTTGACTGGTCCATCTCATCCTCTCCGCTTATCTCTGAAGACAGACTTATCTCCAAAAGGTCAGCCTCCGACAAATTAATGCCGAAGGTCTGAAACTTCTGTGATATGTAGTCTTTTGCTATCATGCGTTCATTGTTGTCAAATCGAAGTTAACAATCAAGTTCGGATTTGTGATCTGTGGAATCCACTCTGCAGTGTATTCAAGATAACGTCCGTTGTCGTCCTTGTAGCCACAAATCAGCATACCTCCGTTTGAACCAGTCCTGTCATCGTCCGTACCGGAATAGTTGCGTCCGGGCGTCGGGTCTGTGGCTTCATACGGAGTGTGCCAACGCATGTAGCCAATACGGTCTTGCGGCAAGAGGGTGATGCGGTCGTCGGCATAGATGGCCACGTTCTTTCCCGTCTGGTCTTTCACGTAGTCTTCCTTGATTTCGATGGCCGGAAGCCCGATGCCTGTGAACACCTGCGATGCCAGCTGCGATGTAATCAATCCGGTGGAGAGGTACATCTCATTGCCGGAAAGCTGCATCTTAAACTTGTCGCCGAACTCTGCCGAGCCGATGATGTTCTTGACAAACGTACCACGGGACATAATCATCTTCGGGAACACGCCGTAGTCCGGAGCCAACGCATTGATTTGCTGTTGCAGGTAGGTGATGAAGTTCGTCTTGTCACCAGAAGTTGGAGTGATGACCTTGAACGGGAGTTCGATATTCAGCAAGTCCACTCCGGCGGCATTGTCGTCCTTGTTCTTCACCGTAGCTTTTCCGGTCATCAGCAACGAGCCTACCACGATGTCCATGCGCTTGTGGGCGGCAAGGAGTGCCTGGCGGTAATCGTCGTAGATGAAGTCCACGATTTCACGCATAGCCTGCACCTGGTCGGCTGTCTTGGCGGCGTTGTACTTGTCCACCAAGTCCTGCAAGTCGCTAAGGCGGTCAATGGAGATTTGGTAGCGGTCGCCCAAGTAGGCGATTTCACCATACCCCGAGCCGATTTCCCTACGCTCACGGATAGGCTTAGCACCATAGCGTGAGTTGATGGAACCTGCCATAACTCCTGTTACCGTACCGATGTAGTCCTTGAATACACGGGTTGTTGTGCGGCGGAACGTGAGATACTGCTGCCAATAGATAGCATCCTTACGTGTCTGAAGGACGCGCTGAATGACTGCGTTCACGATGTTCGGGTCATTGAAAAGTGTATGAATGGTTAGCATCATATATTAGTCCTCCTTTCTTTATTTGCTTGCGATAATACCAGCTGCTCTTAATGATGCGAGAAGAGCGTTGATTTTGTCTTTTTCATCACCACCTGCTGCATCATCTACTTTTGTACCTTGCTTTACCAATCCTAAAGTGCTTGAGTTAGCTGCCTGATAGGTATGTTATTATCAGTCCAAGGAACTTCAACATAAGCTTTACCACCTTCCAATGCTACTGGATATTTCTTTCCGCTTTGAGAAAATCCTAATTGAATACCTCCCATTACAGAATCAGATGCTTCTGGCAGTTCATACGAAACACCAGCCGGTGATTGCACACCAGCAGCGTTGAACTGGAAATGCGGCATATTAGCTTTATCAATATCAGAGAAAGGCATAACCAACTTTGTTGGCTCGATTTCAAAAGCTCGCATCAAAAGGGCAACTAATACGATGCCTTCTTCAACTTGTACTCTTCCGTACAAGGCTGAGTTGGCAATAACCTTCGGGGTAGTACCATCTACAGCTGTCGCTTCATAGAGTACAGTACCGGCTTCCAATGTTTCACCAAAGTCGGCGGCCAGCGTCAACTTATCGAAAGCTTTGTTTGATTTGTCAATACTATTGATGGTAGCTCCATGAGAACCATTACCTAGATGCATACCCACATAAGCCAAAGAGTTTGTCTTGATCTTCAAAGTGGTATTGGAACCAGTGGTAAACTTTTCATAGACTTCTACACGGATGGCCACCTGAGCGGTTTTCTTTACCAAATCAGCGGCAATCGGAGTGAAGGATGGAAGAAATGAACCAGCAACAAGGTTGGTCGTCTCCAGCTTGTAAGGGCCTCTACGTCTTACACCGGTGGAAACGTCATAGCGTTCCTCGATGGACGGCTCAGGCTCAATGTTGTACTTAAATCCTGCTGACATAAATTACTTGTTTTGTTGTTCGACAATAGATTTTGTGTCCGCCTCAATCATTTTGGCGAACTCGCTCGCTTCCTTCTCCTGCTTCTGTTCGGCAGTTTCAGGAGCTTTGGAGAACTGAAACCCGTTGTTAGACATATCCTGCTTCATGTCCTTGAAATAAGTATCCAAGTCCGTGTTTTCAGGAATGTTGCGGTCTTTCAGCATAAATTCGGGAATACCATACTTCTTCGCCACTGCTGAAATCTGAGAATTGCGCTGCGCCTGCGCTTCATTTTCCTCCATTTTGGCCAGCTTGTCGGCAAACGGCTTGATACCGGCGGCGATGCCATCGGCAATCATCTTTGCGATGTCCGTTTCCTGCGGCTTTGGAGGGTCGTTTGGTTTCGGTGGTTCTGGTTTCGGATTCTCGATTGGTTTCCCGTCTTTCAGTCCATGCTTCTTCTCGTAGTTTGAAACAGCGGAAGTCTGCGCCTGTCCTGCACGGAAATCACCATAATTTTGCATCACGTCCTGAAATGAGATACCCTCAACAATAGAGTTTACCTTCGTTTCGTCCGTTACACCCTCAGCCTTCTTTGTGGCGATACGGGTGAGTGTAGCAGTGTCCACCCCAGAGAATTTCTGTTGCAGTCCTGCCAAGATTTGTTCAAAGATTGTCATACCGTATGAGTTTGATTAATAATTTCATACGGTAAATTTACTTATATAAAAAGGGAAGGGGAAATTTTGAGGTTAACGATACGAAACAATTGGGAGAATGTTCGTTTTTAGACAAAAAGGAAGCGTGACTACTGGAATAATCACGCTGAAATACTTAATTATCTTCGTTTTTTATTTCTTTAATCATTTTCTCTGATATATTTCTAAATCTAACAGCATTATAAATGGATATTAAAAGCAAGAAAGCAGAAACAATAAAACCTATCACAAACAAAGCATACCAAATATCACTAGATATACCTAAAAAATTATTATTAAAATCACACGTTAGTAATGATAGTAGGATTGTTACTAAAATGCCACTATAACCTACCCAATCTCTAGTCTTTCTGAGTTGATTAGAATATTTATTTACAATAATATTTAACTTATCTTCGGTAATCTCTATAAGACTACTTTTAACATTTGAATATGTTCCGGATATAAACCTATTATTCTGTTCCTCAACCATAATTATCCCTCCATCTCCTTAGTATATAAATTTAAGATAATAGTATGAGTATCATCATGAATATCTACAATACGAATATTTATGTATAATTCATACTTCCTCATATAAGTTCCTATTTTGATCAATTCCAAGTTTCCACCATTGTCTTTTTGATTATAAATAGTAATAAGCAATTTATAATTATCTTGCGCTTTAATATTTGTATATGGACGAGGTTCATTTCTATCCTCTTTAAAATCAATCTCTAAATGTACATCACCTTCTATTTTATCTTCTAATTCACAATATATAGGTGAATTATGCATTTGAATAATAGTAATTGATTCTAGTAAATTGTAATCTCCAATTTTAACTTTCATTTTAATTTCTTTTTAAAGTGATACAATCATGTTCCAATTCATTGACAATGGCCTTGTTGATGAAATCATTAATGGTCATTCCTGTACTTGCGGCAAATGCAGCCACACGTGCATGAAGCTCAGAAGTCATACGTAGGTTGAGTTTTCCGCTAAACGGTTTTACCGGCTCAACACCATCCGCTTTACATCCTTCGAGATAGCTGTCAATCCCTTCTTCAAAATCCTTTCGGAGTTCGTCAATGGTAGTCCCTTCATAAAGAATCAAGGCTTTGTTGCCCATTCCTTGTACTTTACCGCAAAGGCAATTATCCTCTTTGCTGTATTCCACAGAACCCTTGTAACCTTTGTATTCCAAATAATCCATAGTCCTTTATATTAAACCGTTATTTTTCAAATGCTGATAAATCGCTTTCATCATCCACGCTTTCATTATACTTCCAGGGTGTGGACGATGTATGTCTATGTATTGCCCGGTTTCTTCGTTCTTGAAACGGATACGGGAACCGGAAGTGGCCCCTTTGTTATGCTTGGTATAGCCGAAGTAACTAAGTAAAGAAAGGGTTTCTTCAAAGGTAAAATCCTTTGGCAGCTTCTTGAACCGTTCTATCAATTTCTCTTTTGACCCCATTGTGTTTTCGTTTTATGCAAAGGTACTAAATTTGGTACTAAAAACAAAGCAATTACATAAAAAATAGCGGTACCACGAAAGATACCGCTATTTAATTAGTCAATATTTTAGATTTTTTCTGTCTGTTTTATATATGCCCCGTAATTTTTCTGACTGAATTGTTCTATTCTTCAGATTTGCTACTAGCACTTTTGAGAGAGGAAAGCTGTTTCTGTTTCTCAATGTCGTTCTTCTGCTTCTCTGCCTGCTCTTCCTTGATGGCTTCAATCTCATCCAAAACCGAATCCACGTTCCCTACAAAGGTGATGGCCCGCTGTTGTGACCAGATTTCACCGTCCTTAGCCTTAATAGCAGTGTCAATCTTATCCTTGATGTCCTCCAACTTATACGGCTGCATTTGCACGTCCACATCGATGGTTTCAGAGGCTGTTTCAAGAGTTGAATTCACGGAACCCAAGGCAGAAACAAGAAAGTTCACACGCCGTTGCATGAACTCCCCTACTGTTTCATTCAGATTCTCCACATTCAGGTGGGTAGACATGAACACATAGTCAAAAGTCACACCGGATACAGCATTACCTGTACCCTTCAGGGAGTCAAATGATATTCTGGGAGTATTGGTCAGTCCGTAAATCTGACTTAACAAGGTTTCTACCTCGAACTTGATGGTGTCAGGCACCTGTGACCAGGTAAGGTACTGGGCATTTGCTCCCTCCCCGGTCAGCTCGACCACCCGATTCTTGAACTCACCGGAGAAATTCTCCACATTCCCAAACAACATAAGGATCGGGAAAAAATGATAGTCGATGCAGTCCGCATAACTAGAAAGAAGCTTCTCCAGTCTTACACGTAAAGATTTTATCTTCTCGCAATAAGCTTCCGGACGATACATGTAGATCACCGGCATTTTCTTGAACCCATGTGCGAAAGAACCCTTGTCGACCCAGTTGCTCGTCAGTTCCCACTGGTAAACCATATCCTTGGTGATGGTCATAAAACAGGTGATTTCTACATCATTCAAGTCTTTCTTCTTGTATTCACGAGAGAGAGCTACTAAATCCCCCTGATCGTTGAAGAAAGGGTAGAGCTTGTCACCTCGAAATGGTGACCAGATGGCACTCTTCAGACGGTATTCAGGCTTTGACTTGCCGAAGATTCCTGAAATCTTGCGCTTGAGCTTGGCCCAGAAACCATCATCTTTCACTACATACCAGTACTCGGCCACTTCCTGCTCGGCCAACCATGCACGCACGACCTTCTTGTTCTGGTATTTCAGTTTATTCTTCTTGAATACCTGCTTCAAGGCAGAAAGAAGACTTTCTTCCGACTGGTCCGGCTGGCAGTCAAGAACCGGTTCTGTTCCGACTGTGAAGGCAGTCTGAATGTTCACTATATCCTGCTCGATAGGAAGGGCAATTCTATTCGGATCAACTTCTTTCCTTACCGCCGGTTCCACATATTCTTTCCCGGTTGTCGGGTCTGTAATCCGTTTCTCAGGCTGGGTAGTGATTTTGATTTTCGGATATTTTTCCTCATCAATCACTATCTCGTGCTTGTTCGGATTCCAGTCGTTGTAAAGGGCGTGAGCGTTTGGTTGCTCGGTCTTTCGTCCTTTCTTCAGATAGTAGATTTTTCTCTCTACTTCCGGCATAGCTAAAATTTCTTCTAAAGTCATATTTCAAAGTTTAATGTCCAAATACTCCTGAAATGTCTTTCGGTTTCATAATCCTGCCGAGAAGTTCTCCCAGCACATAGTAACGAGCAGCATCAATACCGTGGTTATCGTGATCTTCTGGCTCGTTGATATAGTTTCCATCCTTATCCTTGGCCCATACATAATTTCTGAACTCCCGTTGAAGGTTATAAGAATGTTTAGTAATGAAAATTTCCATACCCTGCATCTTGTCTATACCGGCATTGACAGAACCTTGTCCTTTCTCTACTGGATAAATCTTGATACCTCCGTTATGGATTTCCTGAATGAGTCGCGGGTCTGCACTGTCGGCAATCACTCTCAGATTCCAAGGCCGCAAGGTTTTTATAATATCCCCAGATAATAATCCAGTTCTATAATCTATTTCATCCAGATATAGTGCATTGTCTATGATTCCGCACCGGATAGCTGCTGTAGGATCATTGGTATAACCGAAATCCAGCCCGATAGCCACCTTCTTGCACCACATTGGGAACTCATCTACGATACCCCATTTCTTGAACACGGCACCCTCAGCCACGTCTGCCCATCGTCCGATAACCACATGAGCGTATTTTTCCGGATTCTTCTCTTTCATCTCCTTGACTTCTCTCAGGAACTCAGGAGAAAGGTTCTCGATATTGTCGAAGTACGTCGTATGGATGTGAAGAACATTGGGATGAGTTGAGATTTGAACCTGAGCACCGTCAATCTCCACCAGTCGGTGGGTATTTTCGATGTATTTCTTGTAGATGAAATGGTTCGAATCACAGGGATTCATAATAATGATAATGCGGTTTTGGATTCCCTTCTTACGGATGGAGAGCATAATCTTGTCAAACTCTTCCTCACTGGTCCATTCCTCCGCTTCATCGCAGACAAATGTCGTGATACCCTGAATGGATTTCAGCTTGGCAGTCTGATTTCCGGAAGAAGTCTTGATACCTCTGAACATGATACGACTGCCAGTCATCCGGTTTACGATGTCCGTCTTGGTGGTCTTGAAATACTTCGTGGTTCCGTCCAGCTCTATCTTTTCCATCATTTCCGGAATGATAGACATGCCGGCAGATACCATCGTGTAACGTGTATAAAGGATCTGGTGGACAATCTTCTCCACCGGAGTCATTTCGAACGTCAAACGCTCAATGAAGGTAGAAGCGTTGAAACTCTTTCCCGATCCACGGCCACCGGTGATAAGGATGATAAACTTCTCACAATCGGTGTATAACGGATGATATATTTCTTGAGGAACAATCATTTCAGCTTGTCTTTAATCCATGAGTCAATACTGATACCATGATCAATGTCCTTTGGAATATCAGCGTCTTCATCCTGGCGACGTTCAACCTTTCTCCACTCCTCATCATGATGGTACAGCCAGACTGACATGGCCTGAAGGTTTGGAGCCAGCTCGCTTTCACTTACCTGAAGCTCTTCTTCGCCGGTAAGATTACCGTCCTGGTCTTTCAACTTCCTGACTACAGTACTCTTGGTCTTGATACCGCCCAAAGCCATAGCAAGGAACTTCGCACGCACAGCAGCGGTGATGGTTGCACGCCCGCGCGCTAATACTTCGCTTAATTCGCAGTGCTCACTCTTCTTTTCACTGAATGTTTGAGGGCATAGTCCTAAAGCAAAAGCGATTTCTTTGTCCGTGAATCCCTTCTTGGCATACGTTTCCACTTGAGAGAGAAACTCCTCACTCTTGTAGTCAAATTTAGGCTTTCGCCCTCCTGCGTGTTTCTTATGTTGAGATTCACTATTGCTCATAATTTATTCCTCCCAAGGGTTTTCACCCTCTTCTTCGACGTATATTCGTTTCAATTTATCCGATATTTCACTGAGCTCATGCTTCATCTGATTTACATGAAACTCCGCTTGCATAGGTAACCCCAATGCTCCTAACAGGTTGTCTATCCTGTCAATAATTTCTCCAAATTCTTCTGATGCTTTCATTCAACTCTTTTTTAATTTTCCACACTTATCACAGATTTCATAGCGGAAGTCTAAAGGTCCTTTCCAAACGTAATGATGGACACAAAAGAAATTCTGCTTTATAAGCCTCTTTAGCAAAAGGATAAAATCTCCCACCATATTCATCCATTATTGTTACCCATATAAATACGGCGAGAAACAGGCTTATTGCCATAAACATCAATTCCTCTTTTTGAGAAATAACTGTCTATTCTCGCTGCATATCTTTCCATTATAGACCTCGTTCTGTCTCTTATACTTCTTTGCCTATCTGTACCAAGCCCGTATTGCCTTCCAGCGTTATACATTATTCGTCTTGACTGTTGATACAACTGGCTATAAGTTTTCCTTCTAACTCGGCATCCCTCCTTGTTTTAATTTCTCATTCAATTCTTTCTACCTGTTCATCGAATACCTCACCCTTGATGAACTTGGAATATGGATCATATCCAAATCTTTCACAAAAAGCTGCCTTAGCTTCAAACGTATCGAAGGAAAGCATGAGATAAGCGTCCATATCTTGTGCCTGCTTCTGGGCTGCATCTTTCACCTGCTGCTTGACTTCCTTCATGTGGGCCACCTTCTCGGCTCTTTCCATCTGCTTGGCGGCTTTCTCGGCTTCTTTCTGCTCCGTTACCGGTGCCATCATATCCTCCAAAGCTTCCGCGATAGAACTTTCTTCTTCTGTCTGGAGAAGAAAATCACAGCCAATCATATTCAGATCGGCGGCAGTCAGACCTGCATCCTGGTAATCAATGTCCGGAACTAATCGAGCCAAAGCGTCATAGTCCCAAGCTCCTTGTGCGTTCGGGTTGTTCATCAGGATATTCAACTCTTTTTCCTGCTTCTCATCCACGTCAATCACATCGACACGGATTCTATAATCGTTTTCCGGGAATTTCTGGAGCTCATCCATAACCGTCAGGCGCTGGTGGCCGGACACGACAGTAAGGCCAGTCCGCTTGTTGACTACGATACCTCCAACCAGCCCGAACTTCTTGATACCCCGTTTTAACGTCTTTCGGGCTTCCTCAGAAAGTTTCCTGGGGTTATAATCTGCAAAATGAATGGCGGAACGGTTAAGTTCCACCGATTCACTCTTTATGTATTTGCTCAGTTCCATACCTATTGCTTTTGTTTATGTTCCCAAAGAATTCTTTCAGCCATTGGGAACACCTTGTAAATTTTCTGTAAGTCCTGCGGGTAGTTCTTCTCCAGCCATAACATACAATCCAAATTGAACCCTACACCCGAACTGGCCTTCAGCGAATACCGGACAGGCTCCGGCAGCCCGTTCTGCTTCATGTAGGACAGGATGTCTTTCTGCGTCCAATCTGCCAAAGGATAGCACATACTGTTGTTCTCGTATCCGTTGACTTCATAGCCTTTCAGCATAAGACGACGGTTCATGCCGTCGGCCTTCTTCATACCCAAGAACGTGTAGTAAAGGCCGTATTTGAGTTGCATGGCCTTCACCACATCGGCCAGTTTCAGAAGCTTTACTTTCGGGTTTGGCACGCAATACATCCCACCACGAAGAATGTAAGTAAGGTTCCAGTGGGGCACCTGAACAAACTCTATCTTCGGATATTTAGCTTTTACCCATCCAACCCATCTTTCGATGTGCGCTAAACCTTTAACAAAGTACATGAACACGCAGACTATCCTTTCAAACTTCGGATAGATCATATCCAGTAATACTAAAGAATCCTTACCCAAGGACAGAAACAGCAAAACCCCGTCAGTCTTTTGTCTGACGAGGTCAATATAGCTGTATGTTCTCTCTTGCAGTGTCATTATCCGCCACTCATACCAAGTCCTGTGCGGACGTTATAATACTGCTGCCGGCGGGTAATATATCTCCCACCCTGTGAAGTTCTACCGGTGTTAGGGTCTGTCAATCCAGTACGGCCCCCACGGTAGTTACTCGTTGAAAATGTACTTCTGTTTGTTCTGACTCAACAACAAGTTTTAAAGGGTTAAACATGCTTTTCTATCACTCGGCCAAGGTCATAAACGACCTGTGCGGCCAAGTATATTTCGCCCTGACAGGTGTACTCAATTAAATTGTGATTCTCATCTTCAAACAATTCGATCTTTGCGTCTTTGACTTCAACCAATGCACTGGATCTGTCTTTATTGTAGCCTACAAAGAACTGAATAGCATCATAGTGTCGGGGCTGTAAAATGCCGTCTATTTCGACACAATAACCATCGGCATCCAGTTGGCAGTATTTCTTCTGAGTTGTAGGTCTAATCTCTCTGAACTCTTGAGTTTTCTTACCTGACAAGATTTCGTCAAAGAACTTCTGTTTGATGATAAGCGTAAGTATTTCCATAATCGTGTAAAATTTATAAGTTAATATTTCGTTGCGGGTGGTGGATTCGAACCACCGGCCTTCACCAAGTCAAAGTGACGAGCTGACCACTGCTCTAACCCGCGATGGCATCTATACAAAGATACCTAATTATGAAGACAATTCTAAACAACGATTCAACACATACGAAACAATTAGCTAATTGTTTGCTAATAAATCAGGATCATGTTCACTGATTATTTCCTCGACTATTGCCTTTGCACGCTCTATGCCGTTTTTATAACCCCGGCCATAGTCTGTTCTTGTAGACAAGTAGCTGGTATCATTACCCAGCCACTCGATTATTTCTTGCAGGATTTCTTTCTCGTTCATACCCCATAACTATATTTTATCACTCCATCTTCAATCCATACAGACGATGCGTTATGTCTTTTCATAACATTATCTCTATAGACTTCATTCTCTGTAGATGCCTTTGAAAGCTCTCTTTTAACCTTCTTCAGTTCTGCTTCTAATCGCATGATTTTCTCTGTATCAGATTCGGTATTACATCCTCTAAATTGTGATACATCCATTTCTCTACATACTTCTAAATGGCATACAAAATCCTCTGTTATGGATTTAGCAACATCTTCATTCACTAAAATTCCATGCTCTTCTAAAATCTCTCGCATTACGTCAATATCTACATTTCTCATAGCTATCTTAAATTATCCGTTTACAACCTCTGGTATCTTATAATAGTCACTCTTTGACGCTCTGCCTTCGGTCAACCAGCCTATACCTACCCAGCATTTTATTTCACCGTCATGAATCACTCTATACCCTGCATCCACAACCACTTTAGGCGGATTTACGCTCATTTTTATGCTTCTTACATCTGATGCTTTAACCTTTAATTTTTCTCTTTTCATAACCATCTTAAATTAAGGCAGTCACAAAGACTACCGATTAGTATGTATTCAAATATTCAATCTCAGTGCATACGACAAATTTTCCATTTTTTCTTGATCCTTTTGGCATTTTAAATACATGCAAGCCTTGTTCTCCATTTTTAGAACGCTTATTCTTAGTTTTGACAGCGGCTTGTTTAGTGTCAAAATATTTTCTTTTCATAGCCATCTTAAATTAGAATAATATACACCGTTCAATTTCGTATAATCACCATATAGCTTTACTTTGCCTTTGTACATCATGGCGAATTTAGAACTGCCAGCGACAGCCATCATCATGGATTCTGTTACCTTTGCTTCATACCCATATTTCATTACAAGAGGGTAAACTTGATTTCTGAAGAAGATTTCGCTATCTGTCATATCGTTTACTGACTGAATAGGCAAAACACCATTGTGAGCAAAATAAACGCCATTCTCGACAAACGGGTGACAGTTCTTTCTACACTTAGAACCATGTGTTGCCCACCTCATGTGAATGATACATTCTTCTTCAATACCCACCTTTGAAAGATGAACTAAAAACTTTTGATAATCCATAGTCTTATATCTATGCTTAGAAGAAACAAAGCCATAACCATGATGATTGATTCTCTGAACCTTATTTAAGATGTCCAGCGTTGGCATCTGGACACCTTTTGGTTTATAAATAATACAGCACATATCAAGCAAATTATATCGTGTGAGGTTCATGCAAGAACCTCAGCACGTGATTTAAAGAATGACTTTTCTTTCGCTGTCAAGAAAGGTATTTCTGCAATTGAAAAAACCTCTGAACTTAGTACGTTCTTCTTAGACCAAGCTACTAGCTTAGCACAGAAATTCACCCAGTTAGAAATTTTCTCGAAATCTGTAGAACCTTGATGCTGCCTGAACTCTATCGTGTTGTGACGAGCATAAGAGCAGGCATTAACCTTAAAATATCTATTACCTCTCATAATACTTAGAACATCATGCTTAGTAATGCAACATTCAAAGCTTAAACCTTGAAGTGTTCTGCACCACTGACTGTTGTTTGCTCGTCTTGATCGTGCCATGAAAGTATCAATCACTCTCTCTAGCTTCTGATAGTTCTTGAAAACATTGATATAAGCTTCATCTGAGAGGCTTGCAGCCCCTATGTGAACGTGTAAACCAGTAGATATATTCACTTGTGCACCTGCCTCATTTAAAGCTTTGCAGCAGGTTTCTAGGCTTTTCATACCTGCCTTACCAGTAAGAACCGGTGAAACACATTCTATAGGATTTTCACCTCTAATAGAAGAATCAGATACAAACTTGTAGTAGTGGTTGTTGTCTGTGTGGTTGTAGCCCTCATAGCGAAAAGGCATTTCATTTCTTGTAGCACATTCACGCATAAGGTTTGCAGCTACCAGGCATTCAATCTCAACGCCAAAAGTAAACTTGTGCGTTTCTCTGATAGTCTTAGGCAGTTCAGACATAAGAAGTTCAACTTCGTACTTTCTCAAACCCAACTTGACGAAAGCTGCTTTCTTTGCTGACTTAGAACCTTTCATGTTCTTGATTTCTTCTACTTGTTCTTTTAATGTCTTCATAATCGTGTGTATTAAAAATTAATAATCGTGTGTAATTGCAGGGCTTTCGCCCTGCTGGTTAAACTTATCACTTACTCTCTTTTATCCATTGACGATAAATTCTATCACAGATAGATTCATTGCTCTCAAATAGACTACCATAAGTGTATGTTACATATTCAGGCTTACCATTAGTAGGCCTTATAGTGACTTCGTACTCATCTAATGCACATGGGTTGCATATTATTTTTTTTACATTCAACAGTTGCGTCTTGATACTCTTTCATAATCGTGCGTATTAAAAATTATACTACTTCGTTTTATTTGATAGTACAAAGTAATACTATATAGTTTAATTACGCAATATTTGCATACTTAATTTATGTTAATAATAAAACTACTTGGATTTATTTTTCACTCTTTATTGTATTATATAGTATAAACACCTATATTTGTGCAATAAAACTATGTAGTATTATGGATTTTAGAACAAGGATAAAAGAACTTTGCCAGTCTAAGGGTCTTACTCAAAAAGATTTGGCTGATAAGATGGGTATATCTGATATTAGTCTTAATAAGACATTAAGAGGTGATTATCCGCAATTACAATCTTTAGAACGTATTGCAAATGCTTTAGAGGTGGATATTTCGGAGCTATTTGTAAGAAATACACCTGATTCCGAAGTGAACGGCTTTGTAAAAGTAAAAGGAACTATTTATGAAGTTCACTCGTTTGAGGATTTAAGAAAGTTATTGGAAATGGATGTTTAATCAATAAAACCAAAGTAAAATGAAGAAAATGTTATTTATTTTGCCTATACTGGTGGCTTTGTGTTTTGTGGGGTGCAGTAGCGATGGTGATGGAGAACCCGGAGGAAATAATGGAAATAAAGTTCTGTCTGAAATTGTAATAAACGAACATGAAAAGAAATTTGGAGAGATAAATGAATATGGAGAACTTTACGAACAGTATATCTATAATCCAGACGGAACATTGCAAGAAAAAACCACCAACTACTATAACGCTTTATTGGATGGTAGGATCGATTGCAATTACAAATATGAATACGACGACAAAAAGCGTGTAGTGGAAATGAACGAATATACGTTTACTTTGTTTGAAAAAAAACGTAAATATGAATATAACAACATTGACTCCGTGTCACGCATGCTGGTATATGATGACGATGGAAACCTGAATGAAGAATGGACATACGAATATGATAGTCAAAAAAGATTGATAAAAACAGTAGAAAAAGACATTTGGGTTAGCAACAATTTTGGCTATATAAGCGAATATAGGTATGAAGGGAAAAATATCTATATAGAAAAAACAAATATTGATGATGGCTCTCTGTTTGGTAGCTTCATTTTTGAATATGATTCACATGATAATTTACTTCAGGAAACTTATATAAATGGGGATACTGGAAAAGAATCAATAGAGCAAAAATATGAATACCAGTATGACTCTTCAGGTCGTATTCAAAGAAAATCGAAAAAGGAATCATATTCAGATTCTTGGACATATTATGACTATTTTTATAATGAAGATGGCACTATAAATAAAATATGTGTTTCATATAGTTACAAGGATAACAAATCCGAGCTAAGATATAATTACATCTATAAATAACTATTTCAGCCCCGTTCTTCGTAGTTCGGGGTTTATTGTATAAAATAAAAATAGAAAAAGGAAAATAATTATGGAACTTAAAGAATTTATTACTGAAACTATTAGCCAAATTATAGATGGAGTGTTAGAAGTGCAAAAGAAATACAAAGACCAGAATGTCTTAATTAATCCTGATTGCTATAGAGGCTCTGATAATGAATATGCATTACCTCCTAAATCAGGTTATTATATTCCAGCTCCACGAGTTCAGCATATAGATATGGATATAGCTCTATCTGTTACTGAAAATTCAGGTGAAAAGTCAGGAATTGGAATTGCTAAAATTATAAATGCAGGAGTTTCATCAGAATCTACTGCACAGAATTCCACCATATCTAAAGTTCGTTTTAACATTCCGATCTGTTTACCCACAGAATCTTCAGATACATACCTTGAAAGAATTGGACGCGGTAAAAATTTTAGAATGTAAACAAAAAGCCGGAGCTTTATGCTTCCGGCTTTTTTACTCGATTAGTTCTTTTACTAATTACCCATCATTAAGTCCCATGTAAATACGTTTTGAAACTTGTGTATTCCAACTGGTTCCATTTCTATTGAAGTTTCCAAGATACCTGCCTGCAATCCTATTTACAAGATTATTAGGATTGTCAAAGTTACTTCCATAACGCTGTTGAGCTAATCTGTCGGCTTGTCGAGCTATTTCCCAACCTGATTTTGTTCTTCTTCTGACTCGGCCTTTAAAATTTAAATTTGTTAGACATAAAAATTCAAACAAAGGGACTTTATCCCCATTAAAAACATTCTGTTACTTGATCAGTTCTTTGACTTTCAACCTTTCTAAAATCTGATTGTAAAGATACTCTATATCCTGCCTGAAATCCTTATATTGCTGGTAAATAAAGGAAACATCGGCGATATTGTTCGATATTACACATGGGGAGACATCCGGGAACACACCGGAAATTTCTGCCCGGATACCGTTCGGCAGCCGTCCGCCGGCCAGCACGCTGGGGGCGAACAGGAACAGAACGATGAAGAGGAACTTCTTCCGCTGAGTAACGCTCTCAGGATTGGGAGGGCAGTCCATCCCGGAAAGGATCTCCTTGAACCAGCCGTAAATCTCCGGAATAAGCGACAGATCAGTCAGGACTGGTAACGAAAGCTCCTGCTCTCTTTCCGATAATCTTGATTTCTGTTCACGTATAGATTTCAACTCCACGATTGATGAAAATTCTTTTGTCATAGTTCGATAGTTTTAGAATGAATTAGTATATTTGCATCATAATCGTGTGTGGGAGTTGGCTTCTAATCGTGTGGGCTGGCTCCCTTTTTTTGTTTTATGACAAATGATATGCGTTAAGGATGGCAAATACGTAGATGATGACCGTAATCAGGCTGTCCAGAAATACCGCCCATGCTCCTAGCTTTTGGATCTGACTAAAACTCATGGCCAAGATAATGAGGAAACACACCCATTGACTTGAAAACAATCCTATACCCAAAAGTAAAATCCCGATAGTATCTATAAGCAGCGCAACATGAAACCACGGATGCGCCATCAGATACCATTTTTTTGATGCCTTATCCAGCTTCTGGAATACTTTCACATGCCGGTAAAGGGATTTACATCTAAACAGCTTCACAAGCTCGTACAGGGCTTGCAGAATGATTAAGGCGTAGAATATGTGTTTCATGGTCAGTAGCTTTTATCTCCGTGCTTATATGGGCGTAGTTCATTGTACTTCATCTTCTGATTGATAAACCAGAAGATGTCTATACTTCTGTCTTTGCAGAAAGCGAATATCTCATTCAGAAGAGTGTCATAATATTCGTTGTAGAATCCGTCAGTTACATACACACATATTCTGTACATGGATTCCGTAAAATCCATTTCGGAATAGTCCACTGTATCGCTTCCTTCGTAGTCCAATTTGTCCAAATCATACCCTCTCAATCCTGCCAAATCCAACAACCGGATGCAGGCGTCGGCAAGTTCATCCTCCACACTATCTTTAAGATAATATTCAAACGTATCACGATAGGCTTTATCATAGTTTTCTCCATACAGCTTCATCTCGTGTATGTAGTAATCCATTTCCTGATTGAACTTTTTGGTATCAGCATGTTTTCCTTTGCGGTCAGCTTCCACCGCTTCCATCAGTTCGGATATGACCAGACAGAGGAAATGTTCATCACTTAGGTTTTCTTCGTGCCATCCGTGGGCAACTGCGTTACGGTAGGCTTTATCTCTTAGTTCATTTAGATTCATAATTTGTTGATTTTAATTGATTGATTATATAGAATTTGTTTTATGGTATAAAAGGTTTACAGTTTATTAATCTTACTTTCAGAATCCAATTTTTATATATAATTTTACTGAAACAATTTAATCTTAATATTATGGAACTCATACCAATAGACAAAGAATTATCTGATTTCAAATCTCATCTTGAAATAAATGAACGTACTATCTTCTCTGCAAAATTTGGAGATGGGAAGACATTCTTTCTTAATGAATTCAAGAAACTCTATAAAGATGATTATTATTTTATAACCTTATACCCTATCAATTATTCGATTGCAGACAACCAGGATATTTTCGAATACATAAAACGAGATATACTTTTTCAATTGGCTAAAGATGGAAAATTAAATCCAATTGATTTTGAAGGTATTACAAACTCTATATTCACTTTGGAAAGTCTAAAAGAAGTAATAAGTTTCTTGATTTCTTGTTTGCCCAAAGGAGAAATTCTAAATAAAATTCTTGAAAAAGGGAAGACATTTGCTAAGAAATATAAAGAAGAACAAACGACATTCAAAAAATATGAATCTTGGTTTACATCACAAAAAGGAGGGTTATACGAACATGATGGCTACACAGAACTTATTATAGAAACATTAAAATACATCAAATCATCTGGTTATAAAACAGTCCTAATCATAGAAGACCTTGACCGTATTGACCCTGCACATTTGTTTCGCATATTGAATGTATTAGGAGCTCATATAGACGAACATTTATATGAGAAATCGAACTATAGTAATAAGTTTGATTTTGATAATATTATTACGATTTTTGATAACAGTACAACCGAAAATATCTTCTACCATTGCTACGGGAAAAATGCTAATTACAATGGTTATATTAATAAATTTATAAGTCATCAACCATTTTATTATTCTATAAATAAAGTAGCACAAGAATATTTATATAAAATAATATCAAATAAATGTTGTTTATCAAAAGAAGATTTCAACAATATGTCGAATGAACTTGAGAAGAAAATAAGCTCTTTATCAATTAGAACCATTAAAAGCATTATAAGTGGGATGGATAGTTATATTATTGAAAGGGACTATATAGGGAACGATTATTTAGGAACTAAATTCAATACTAAGTCACCGTTAACTTACACTATTGCTTTATTTAAAATGATAGGTATAAATGATATTATTACTATAAAGGAATATTTATTTAAATTACCTGAATTAAGTCTATTAAATTGCGTGAATGTGTTCTTAATGATTTATTATCTAACACCATCAAATAGCTTTAAATATAACTCAAAAAGCTATTCCATAAAGGACTTAAATTATTACCAAACACACAATCAGTCTTTTTGGTACAATGACAAGTCTCCATCAATCGATAAAATATCAATAATAGAAAATATAAATAGAAAAGGTGAAATAGAATCTCTAGATAAACAACATATAAATAAATGCATAAACTTGGCATTTGAAAATGTACGCAAATAATACTTTATCTGTGAATAACCCGATAACCGCCACAAAGCAGTTACCGGGTATCCACAAAGCACTGACAAGGCCTGTCAGTAAAAACTTTGGTATGTTTTTTGTATGATTTGATAAAAAAGTTACATGGAAAAAGGAATTCAAATAATAAAGGATTATTTAGAAGAAAATTTAAGGCTTACTATATCAGAAGATATTGAATATGGATTATATGATGAAGACAATAAAAATATTACTCATGTAAACAAAAATAAATGGTATGAAAAATTGTTGGGCTATTTCGTGCTTACTTTTTTCATTATATTTTGGGGTTCCTTACATCTCCTATTACTTCCATTTTTCTTATTGCCTAATTTATACCGCATATACTTAAGGATAAAATATAAGATTCCATTCACACCAGAAATATGCCCTGGTCCATGCAGGGCTATAGACTTAATAAATAATAAAATAAAAATAGAAATACGTACAAACGACCACTTACCACCACACTTCCATGTATTAATTGATGAACAAGAAGCAGCATTCACTATAATGGAATGTACTCAACTCAACGGAAATATTGAAAATAAATATCTAAAATCAATAAAAAAATGGTATAAGAAAAATCGTAAAGTCTTAATCTGTCAATGGAATCTTACTAGGCCATCAGATAAAGAATACACAAAAATAAAACAATAACTCAATTTTTTTCATGTCTTTGATACCGTGAGCGATTAAGCTCGCCCACGGCTGTTTGATGGATATGGCTTTCATGATCAATCCTCGTTTTCTTCCAATATTCTTAATGCAAGTTCAGTCCTCCAATTCTGAATGAACCCATTGCCGTCAATATCCATGATAATGTAATCCCCATATCCATTTTCCTTGGGACACATGCAGCGTGGCACATAACCCTCATAAGAATAAATGACATTGTTCCCATCATCAATAAGGTCGCAACTGAACTCGTCGCACACCTTATAATGAATTGAAGCGGTAATGCCATCGGTCCAATTAATTATGCGTCCATTGTCTATGTCGATAATCGGCTTCCAATGCCAGTCGTATGCCCGAAGAGTTCTGTTTTGCTCTCCTATATACTTAGCACATGGCATTTGAGGCTCATTCGTTTCTTCCTCGCAATCACAATCTTCTGTACCGTTAATGTCACTATCTTGCCAATAACGAACGGTAGCATCTACCTTTAAAAATTTCACTTCTACTTCTACAGGTTTGTTAATTGTTGTTTTCATATTCATTCCTCCATGTTTGGTATTAAGTCTTTGACGTATGCCCATCTTGTGTAATACTTTTGAAGATAAATCCAAGATGAAGGTATATCATCAATAAAATGAATCTTACCATTTTTATGTTGTAACAAAATTGGGAGTTTTGAAAAATCGGGTTTTTCGCACATCTCATGCCACACGCTATTGATTCGCCAGTTGGCACCGTCTTTGAATCCTTGTTCATAATACGGGGTTAATTCAGGATTAAAAATGCTATTCTCAATAACACAGCTATCTACTGCTGCTTTGTCAATATCTTCTCTTCTCATGGTTTCTCCTTTCTACGTTATTCTCTTTGAGCTATCTGTTCACTAATTTGTTCGATAGTCTTTTTCTCGAAATTTGGGCACTTATACACATCACCGTATGCCATCAGCACCATAACAGGGAAAAGCATCCCATGCTGGCAGTTTCTTCCAAATACGTCTGCAAATGTGCAGTCTTCACATCGTCCGTTTACATCGTATGCAGCCATAGTTTCTCCTTTCCACCTATCCCAGCAGCCACCACATGACTGCCAGGAACAGGTAATACAATTTCGTTTTCATTGATTTTCTTACTTAAATAATTTCTTTAATCCTACATTCATAGCACTTCTTTTAGCTTCTTCAGACGGATGCACATAAACATTTAATGTAGTACTGACATCTGAATGACCAAGTATCACAGATGTTGTTTTAATATCTACCTTATTTTCAATCATGACCGTAGCAAAGGTGTGACGCAATCCATGAAATTTAATCACATGCCCAAGCTTGACCTTCTCAAGGATAAATGACCGATAATAATTTCTGTACGTTCTTGGTTCGATAAAATTCTCGGAACACGTACATACATAATATTCCGGTTTACTTACAGCACAAAACTTTTTCATCATTGGAATAATTTCCCTCATGATTGGAATACGCCGTTGTGATGAGGATGTTTTCGGAGTACTAAATATTATTTCAGACACTTTTGTATCATGGTTATAAATACGCTCTATTGTTCTGTATACTTGTATTGTCTTTGTGTCAAAATCTACGTCTTTCCATTGCAGAGCACATATTTCCCCTATACGCATTCCTGTGCATATAGTCAATAATATACCGAGATTCCTTGGAGATGGATTTTCAATTGCATAATTGACAATCTTACGATATTCTTCTTGTGTGTATCTTTCTACTTTATCAAAAGCTCTTTTTGAAGTTGTCGGGAAAACCATCCTCCAATGTATGTCCGGTATATCTTCATCCATTTCTTCAGATGCATAGCGCATTATCATTCGGAAAACTATCAGAATATCATTACAATATTTAGCCGACCTACCTTCATCTAGCCAACGATAAATGACGGGTTGAACACATTTCTTGTTTAAAATCTTAATATCCATATTCCCAAACTCCGGTGATATTGAATTTGCATATATCATCTTATACGTGGCAATGGTCGATTTCTTTACTTGTCTAGTTTTCGATACAACCCAAAGGTTGTAAACCTCATTCAATTTCATTCTTTTACAATTATATCATTTATACCAACTTTAATAACCTCTGAAAATCCCAAAGAATCATCTGTCCTGTTCAGAAGAATGTACTTCTGCTTTACTTCATTTTCCAAAACATCGCCATGATACACATATCCCATTATTCCGCGAATGCTGAGGTTAAACAGAAGAATTGGGATTGATCGCGAAGAAAGTTCCCAACACGTTACCATATTCTGTGATGGGAAATGCTCCCAAGGAATTAAACGCCGACAACGCTGCCACCAATCAGCTATAATCATCGAACCGTTTCCCGCTGTAGGTTCGTGAACATTACCTTTACCATCGGTCAGCTGTGAGCATATTACTCCCAACTCATTTGGTGTAAAGTCCTGCTTCTTCTGTTTTCGCTCGGAAAGTTCCCCTTCGTATATCTCCTGGAACCAATCGTATGACAAGTCGTAGTCGTTAACTTTCAAGAAATCTCGGTATATGCGGTTTCTCTCCTCAATATCACCCAATATTATTCGTTCTATCGCTTCTGGCATGTCTCTTATGTCTTCTATGCCAAGCAGATAAAATAATTCTTCTTTTTTCATTGATTATTTCTCCTTTTTTCAACTAATAATTCTAACCTCTTCTCGCATTCTGCACACTCGAGTTTCTTGCGCTCCAGTTTTTCTCGGAACTTAACCAGCTCCTCGTCCGTATTCTCGTCAAAGAACAGATTGTTCTGGCGGTTGTACTCGATGTATTCACGCATCATTTTTTCAGCTTTCGACACCTTTGCCTTAGCGGAAATCAGTTTCCTAAGACAACTATCAAACATCAGTTCTCCAGAGCGTTTATCATAAAAGGAAATACTTGAATACACACAATATCTTGGATATTTGCATTGTAACTTTGCAATCCTCCAACGGATAACCCAATCATATTTGAAATACATTTCCTTTGGCAAAGCATACGTATATAGAATTACATAGTTCCCATTATCATCATGATATTGTATGGTAACATGAAACCAAGACTCTACCTTCAATTCCCTTTCTGCCTTGGCTTCATACTTAGCCATCTCATAATAATCACTTAAATTTTCCTGCCTCCCCATATCAGTTCCATCTTTGAGGCCGGTTATTGATTCTTTCTAAATACGCGGCTATCTTCTTTCCCGTATCCTCACCGTTGCGGACGAAAATTCTTGTATGTGACTTATCGCCGGGGATAGCTACATATCTTCCATGTTTCTCCAGTTCCCGATGCTGGGCGATTTTCAATTCAGTCCCAGACGGATTCTTTTCCAAATCCACTTTACGTGGAAGAATTGGATCATTTTCTGTTATCATTTTGCACCTCCTTGTCTTTGTTCATTATTCTATCAATTCTTTTCTTTTCCAACCATTTAGCTCCCTTCTGAAAGCCCTCCTTAAACGACTTATCACAAGCCTGACAGATAAGCGTTTCAGGATTATATCTTAACGGGCACTTCGTACACATTTGACTGAGTCCGTTTGCCTTTCCTGCTGCCTGTTTGCATCCGCCCATCAAGGATGCAGGCTTAGGCATATCCTTCAGGCCGGCAAATATGCGTATCATGTTGTCGAACCCCTCCAGATCACTGAACATATCGTCACCTTTTTTGTTGAAATCAACTATCTTAGCAAATTCCTTGAAGTACAAGTCCGCTGCTTTATAGTATTCTTTCTGCATATAGACAATACTGTCTGTCATTATCCTGCTTTCCTTAAAGTTATCCTCTATCTCAGACAACAGATCGTTGGTTTCACACATCATCAGTTGCACAAGGCATATCATACGGCTTGTTTTCTCAAGTATTCCGGAATCCTTGGCTTTCTGAATTATTTCCTCACCTTTGGCTACCTCTATTTCTTTGACGAGATTATGTATATCGTCATACAGCCTTTTTATTTCGACCCTGTCGTTTTTCAACAACGCTTTCTGATACTCTATTTTGAGCATATCAAGCTGCCTCTGTAGAAGTTCTGTTTTCATGCTATTTTTTATTTAACTATTCAATTTTTCTGATAATCAAATATTTTGGCTCACCCTTGCGGAGATTGCTTAATGTTTGTTCGTCAACCTCCGCCTCAGTTATACCATTAACAGTTGTATATTGGGGTATTTTGTATTTATCACGCAGTTTCCGGATTAACTCCCAATTCCGCGTTACCCAGTAGATTGTGATTTTCATTTTCGTAGGCTTTCACCGCTGAACAATACGGTTCTGGTTATAGCTTTCAAACGGTCGATGGTTCTCTCACCGTACTTTTCTCTCAACTCATCAATCGACAGGTTAGTAGTCAGGATAAGAAGTTTCCCTTTCTTCTCAGCCTCGTCTGCCAACTCTGCAAAAGCAAGCCTTCTTTCGCCGTATTTCACACTTAAATTCTCTATCCCTATATCGTCGACGTAGATGATATGCTTCTGCTTCACAGCGTCCAGATCAGCGTTCATCTGCTGTGCATCGTAGCAGCTTACCACCTTCCGGCAATAATGATTCAGGATCAGAGGAACAATCCTTCCGCAAATAAGGGTCTTCCCTCTTCCACAATTGCCGAAACACAACAGCCCACGACCTCCATTGCCGGCCAACCAGTTTGCAACCTCTTCATACTCCGGAAGCCATCTGGCATTCTCCCCCGTGAAGTATTTAATACCAGCCCTTAAAACATTCTTTGCATCCGGAATAGAAATTTCTACCGTATTCGGTACAGGTGAAAACCCCGTATCCTTCAGCCTTTCGATTGTTTGTCTGAAATCTATCTGTTCCATGTTACCATCCTTTGTCTTTGTATTTTTCAGTAGAATTATCTTTCAGGACTACGCCTATATCTGTTTTGGAATAAGCCTTTTTCTTGGCTTGGGAAACTATCTCGTTAAACTTGGAATTGATGTTCGTCACACTGAAATTCTCGAATATCCACCCCTCTTTTATGGACGATAGCAGATACTGAAGAGCATACAGAATTGAATCCTCAGCTACGTCCATCTGCTTTTGCTCCCGCTGGAACTTCAGCTTCTGAAGTAACTGGGACATTGCCCCTGCATCTTTGGCCGTCCAGTAATAATCACTTCCAAACAACTGTCTATAATGGGTTTCAAAAAGAGAACGGGCTTTTATGTTAAGTCCCTCCCCCTTGGGGGGTGTGGGGGGAATAATATTATTAATAATTTCTTTATCTTTCTTTTTCTTATTGCCCCTACCTTGCCCCAAATCTTCAATCTTATCAGCCATTTTTTTTGACATTGCCCTTAGCTCTGCCCTTAGTTCGCCCATAGACACCTTTAAGTCATTGATCTCTTTATCATTATCTATGCCCTTACCATTGTCCTTTGGCTTGTCCTTGATAGGATTGTAGTCATCATAATTGCATAGGGTTATGACAGTCATACCCTGTTGGTTGCAAGTTGTAATCATCCCCTTCTTCTTCAATTTGGAAAGAAAATACCTGACTTTCTTTTCAGACCATTTCCAACGCTTCATCAAAAACGATATGGATGCCGGATATTGACCTCTTGTATAAGAGATTTCTCGACCTCCGATGAGTTCGCTATACGCCTCGTCGGTTGCATCAAATCGTGCTGACTGAATCAAGTCAAGCCACGCTTCGCATTCCGAAAACTCACGGGCAACTTTCCACATTTCATTCGAGAAAAACCTGCGGCTTAGTCTCAAAAATCCTTCTTCCATAGTTTTAGAATCTTACGTTAGTCAACTGCCTGTTATTAGAGAACACTGCCCATTTACCATTTCCACTATCAACAAGGCGAAGATCCTTCACTTCTCCAAATCGTTTTTTGTTTCCACAAAGGTCAACGATCCATCCGGCCTCTTTACTCGGGTGCGGACGGATGGCACGGCCGACTATTTGATACCACAGTGCCAAAGACATCGTAGGACGTGCCATGACAATCGTATCCAGTTCTGGGTAATCAAATCCGGTAGTAAGTACGCCGACATTGGCCACGACCGGAATTTCTCCGGCCTTGAATGCCTCAAGAATACTCTCGCGCTCTTTCTTTGGGGTTTCTCCTGAAACGATGGCCGCTCCGGGAATAGACCAGGTAAGGCGTTCAGCTTCTTTCAAAAACCTCGTGAAGACCAATATACCTTTTCGTTTTATCCCGCTTTTAGGGTTCATTAGTCTTTGTACAATGCTGACCAGAAACCCGTAAAAATCGATACGCTCATACTCCTTTACGACAGACTTGTCTGTGTAGTCGGCTCCGGTCGTGTTTACCTTCAGATTAAGTTCATTCCATCCTAAAGGGTTCATTTCATAATAATTCAGTTTTGACAGATAACCCATATCCAAAAGGGTGGAGATTTGAACCTGATAAATGACCTCAGAGAATACACAAGGCCGGGTCCGAGTGATAAACTTCAACATACTGCCAAAATCCCTGCTTGATGCAAGGCGGTAAGGTGTAGCCGTCAATCCAAGCACCTTGCACTTCAGCATAGAAAGAAATGATTTATACATTCCTTCTTTCGGGTTAACCAGATGGCATTCATCTATAATTATATTCTTGAAATGCTGAAAAAGCTCAGGATGATTGACAACACTACCAATCGTAGCGAATGTTATTCTTGAAATCTCTTTCCGCCCAAATGATGCGGAATAAATGGAACAGTCCAGAATTCCATAAGAACAGAGCTTCAGGAAATTCTGTTCCAATATCTCTTTTGACGGCTGAAACACCAGCGTATGCCCTTCAAGGCGGCTGGCGATATCAGCTATCACAAGACTCTTCCCTGCCCCCGTCGGCAACACCATAATAGCATTGTTTTTCTTGGCTTTGTTTGCAAAGAAATTTACTGCAGCATCACTGGCCCTTTGTTGATAATCACGTAGTTTGTACATATTTCTCGTTGTCTTTTACGATAAACGGTTCGTCCTCACTCAAACGGCTTAAAAAAGAAAGCACAATGTATGCTTGTTCCTTATTCATCCCAACGGGAGAAAATGATCCATCCTCGTTTTTTACCATCATTACGAATGTTCCGGGCTTTAATTCATTCATAGTCCTTTCTCCTTACCCAACTTATCTCCCAAAGCCTTATAATACTTTGTGAGTTCCATTAACTCTAAATCACTCCATTTCTTTGTTTGTCCGGCCTTCCATGCCAGCTTATCGAAACGTTGCTGGCCGATTTTGACCTTCAGGTTCTTTTCATATTGTATCAGATGGTCAGCACTGAATCGGTTGCACGCCCGGCATTCTGCGTGGGCGTTGTCCTCGTCAAAGCGTGTGGCCATGTGGCGGCGCGAATGGAAGTGTCCGCAATCGGCCTGTGCGTATGGCTTTATCTGGCCGCATGAGATACAACGGAAATACCCGTTTGGCATACAATCACGAAGCCGGATATAGCGGCTGAAAACTTTGTCGAGTTTGGCCACTAAATCCGGCTTCTTCTTAATCTTGATACCTGCCTTGTCAAATAACGGCAAAGGCTTTTCTTTCTTCTTTTTAGGTTTTTTGATGTAATACGGCATAATTCATAATTTTAGTTTGTGGTACCGGCAGGATTCGAACCTGCATGAGTTGTCAGTTCTTTGCATCTATGGATTGACCGTCCAATCGTTGAGCATAGCGTCTACCAGTTCCGCCACGATACCAGGGCCCGTCTTTCCGGGCTGTCAATTATACTTCGATGATTACGATGTCAGGTGCAACGTCTTTGATTGCTTCAATCTGTTCATCAATCACTTTGTTCTTGTATTCCTCAATGGCTTCATTCGCACCGGCAGAGACCAAAGAGAGAGAAACTTCCCGTCCATCTACATCAGCATAAATTTCAACCTCGATTTCTTCACACTGAAAACCTTTGAAAAGAGGAATGTTCAGTTTGAATGATTTCGGTAGATTAGAATCAACTACCTGAGAATAATTATCCGTCTTGCTGCCGTTTTCCTCTTTGCTACGTTCTATATCCTGATTCACCTTCGCCTTGAAATTCTTCAAAGTGGAAACCAGCATCATGTTCTCAGACTTATCCTTGAAGAAGGCACGGTGCATCTTGAAGAACTGGGACAATTTGATAGGCTCCCATTTCTTGTCGGTATTGATACCGAACTCCAGCACTTCCTTTGAAGGTTGTAAAACACCACTGATTTCAGTCTGATAGTAGTTGGTTTCATCAATAGTTAATATCAACCCCATCTTATCACGGTTTACAATGATATTGGCCGATTTCTGATTAATCAGTTCGACACGCTTTTCCAGCCATCTGAAGGGTGCTTCTATCGTTCCATTGATAACTACTCTTTCCGGTTCTTTCGGGTCAAGGGCTACGGATGCTTCACCTTCTCTCAATACTACTTCGATAGGTTTACCATTATATTCTTTCGGCACAACCAGGTTGATTTTGTTCTCACTCATAATTAATTATCTGTTCCTGTTTTACGGTTAATACTAAATACTGTCTTCTGCATTTCTTGTGGCATGATCGGGCGACTATAAACCAGTTCACCTAACTTGTTGTAGAATCCGGCCATCTTTTCCTCGTGATAAAGAATTTTGGCGCATTCTTCATTTTCCACGAACTCAGAACCTCTTTTAATGTTGTCCAAAAGTTCCTGCTTTTCTTCATTCAAAGGCTTCAGGCGTTCTTTATAACTTTCCATAGCCTCTTTCTTCTCCAATTCAACATCGTTGATGGTAATTGAAACCTCGGCCAAGGTTTCTTTCTTCTGGGCCAGTTCTTCAGGGGTAAATCTGTGGGTGTAACCGATTTTTTCTACTGCATCGGCATTGTCCTGAAGGAACTGCCATCGTTCCTGCTCAGGAATGTCTTGTCCTAAAAATTTGTCCATAATTATCTATAACTTTTTACACCGAACCTATTATAAATCTTTTTAGCGGTACCCATACCATTATAAACAGGGATGAAACTTCTTTGTAAGGCCTTCTCTCTTTGATGAATGCCGCTTGAATTAGGATTAATTGACTTCTCTGGATTAAAGAATCTTGCTACATCTTGGGGAAATTTTCTTTTTTTCATAATCTCAAAATTTTAGATAAACTCTTTATTACGTTCGATTTCTTGTTGTGCGTAGATAAGCATCTGTTGTTCGTTTGCAGCCGGCAAATAGATACCGGCAACGGACGCAGACCAGTTTCTAAAACGGTCAATACTCAATGTCATTTCACCTGTCGTCAGCTCTGACGAACTTCTCAGATAGGTTACTTCTTTTCCTTTTTTGTTGACCGTCTTTCTCTCAAACAAATCACGGTTGCAAGTCCTTTTGTAGAAGTCTATTTTGGCTTCATCAAGGCTGCAACCGTATTCACTACCGAAATACCCTAAAAGCAGATGTAAATAACTGTTTTGTGCGAGTGTGCGGTTAGGCAATTTCTTCTTTACCTCCACAACTGCACGTTCCTGAAACAGCTTGTTTACATAAGCCTTGAACTTGGGTATATCATATTCATTCTTCAGATTAAATAAGCTCATAGGCTAAAAAGGTAAATCGTCTTTTGGATTTCCGTTAGCATCTACATCAGGTGGAAACGCCTGTGCCATGGTCGGCGTTTGTATCGGTGCCGGTTGCTGTGCTGGCATGGATGCTGGCTGGCGCATTGGCTGACGGGCTTCCAGTTTATAGCAGCGGATGGACACCATCCGTTTCACCTGTCCGTCCTGATTCGTCCATTCCCTGCCCTGCAAGGCAAAAGAAACCGTTATCACATCGCCTACCCTATAATTATCTAGTTCAGCACATTTGTCACCGCTTACTTCAAGAGGTAGAATGTTCTCGTACTGGCTGCGTTCACCTGTATAGGGATCGTGGGTTGTGGCATCAAGAATAAACTCACGCTTCACAAACGGGTTGCCACCGCTTTTGGATGGGATTTCTTGGGGCTGTCCAATATAAACCAGCCGTCCGGTTACTTGGTTACTCATCTTCTGCAAAAATTTTCTTATCGGTTATCAAATCTCTGTTGTCATTCAAGAACCGTATAAAGTCCTCACAATGGTTAGTGAGGATGGGAATATCTCGTTCGGGAACGAAAGTATAGCTTTCGGTATAGGTCGCACGAAAGTCCGTGATGTTATACTCGAACATCCTGACATCGCTGCCGCCCTGCATCAGACAGTATGGATAAACCATGTGCTGCCAGTGGTCTTTGTACTTACCTACATAATAACTTCCGGTAGTCTTGATGTCATGTACTGACATCGGCATCAGTTCATCTATATAACCATATAGAAGAATTCCTCCGAAACATGTAGGCAAAACTGCTTCAACCCGTTGCTGGGTTAAGGCTCCTTTGTAATAGTCTGCAAACTCACGGCAGATTGAGATAGGGAAATCGAACTGACGGCATTTATAGGTGGCTCTCAGTCCGACCAATGTTTGTCTGCCATCCTGCATGTCTGACAGTAGTCTTTCCACCTGTACCTTTTCTGATCTCCTGTTTTCAATCATACAGTCTATCACCTCATTGAAAGCCGTTCCCTTGTCGGCTGCTTCACTATCAAACGGAATACGGTTTATAGTGTCAATCAGACTCTGAAACTGCTGCTGTCTGAACTCTTCGGGGGTATGTGGGGGATTCTCACTGAATCCCCAATACCTTTCCCAAATGGCATCACTTTTCAGATAGCTTGTAAAGGCATCCAAAAGTGTAGCATAGAACTTGAATTTAGGCTGCTTTGTCTGCATAGGTCTTTGTCTCTTTGTCGAATACCAGCCCGAGAGCTTTTACTTTTGCTGAAAACAGATTTCTGGCCATATTCAAGGAACTGCCTACATGCTCAAACTCATTAATTCTTGACGCAAACTCATTTGCAGAATTGGCATCAGTAATAAGTTCAATGTTCTCCCTGATTTCAGCAATCACCTTATCATACTTTGCAGCTTCTTCTTTCTTTACCTGCAACATGTTAAGATAGGGTACAATCACCTTTGAGGTAATGAAGTCATTTTTGGCAGTTGGATTTCCGTTTCGGTCAAGTATCGTTGGAACCTGCATCAATCCGGGCAGGTTACAGGTATTCTTACCGTCGTTCCTTGATGTCGGATCAAACGTGATTGTACGCTTCTGCACGCCGTTTTCGTTACGCATTTCCAAATACCCAAGCAAATCGAGTTCTGTCACAATAGAATTATAGGATTTCTCTCGCAAAGCAGGGATAAATACCGTATCGTCCCCCTCTTTTCGTGTATCCCTATGAGCTACAAACACTACATTCTTATTCAATGATGAAAGAGTGCGTGTCATCCATGAGAACTCAGCGTTGATGCCGCCCCAATCCTTAATTTGCGGCTGCCTAGTTCCACATTTATAAGAGATAATAAAATCCATCATCTTACCGATAGTGTCCACTACGATTGTCTGATAAGACGAAAGATCTTCCTGTAATACTTGTTGAACATCCTGCCATGAACTTACCTGAACGATGTCTATACCGTCAAGATGAGCCATATTTACACGTTTCACACCATTATCAAAGTCGAGTAATAATGGTTTAGGTGCACTCAAAGCTACTGTTGTCTTACCCATACCTGCCTGACCGTAAATCATCATCTTAACGGTGGAAGGAATTACCAATTCATTAGATTTCTTAATCAAACTCATAATATGATTTTTTAAATTAATATTTCAATTTCGCATGTTTAATCACATCCCAAGCGTTGCAAAACCACTTTCCGTTTTGCTTGTTGCTAGGCTTTTCTGCCCTTACAAGCCCTTGCCCTACCAACTCTCTCAATCGTGACAGACCGCCTACAATATCAGCAGCGGTGTCACGCCCAAAAGTCTTGTCATTCAAAACAATCTTCAAAACTTCCTCATTTATCATAAGCGTTTATTTTAAGCAGATAATTGCTGAGAAGCCCGGATATTCTGTTGCCGATACCCTGTACTTCACGTCCATTTTATTCTTTAAGATCCCGATCAGCCGGAGGTCACGATTGCGGCGTGAGGCTTCCAGCTTGATTCCGTTATGCCGTTTCTTGTCGTAGGGAACCTTGTAGATGTCCCCTTTCTTCATTGCGTCAAACAGCCGTACTGTCTGGTAGTTTTCGTCTACTGTAATTTCTCTTACCATAGTTTTAGTATTTGATTGTTTGCTGACAGAACGGGACTTGAACCCGTGACTTCCATGCTAACCCATACATGGTGTTCTACCGCCTGAACTATCTGCCAATAAAAAGTGCCGAACCTCACAGCCCGACACTTACCCATTCACTATTTTTTAAAAGTATGACTATACCAATTTCACCATAAAAGGATCAAGCTCATATTCTACTTTAGAGCCTTTGAATACGACTACAACCCTACCATTGCTTAATACCTTTTTGACCGTTCCAATCTGTGTTGAAACCCATGTCTTAACCTTATCTCCTTTTTTCATCTTTCCTTGATTTTAATATTGAATTAATCTGTTCACTTATCTCTTCATCAAAAGCAATTCTTCTGTCAAGCTCACGAGAACGAGCTGCCAGTATAGCATTGATGTCTGCGAAGTCATCACAGATGCTTTTTATTATTTCTTGCAGCTCGTTCATCATCTAATCTTTTTGCAATTAATATACTTGTTAATGTAAATCCAATAAGACCAACCCAATACAGAGGTGAAAGGTCTTGATTGAAGTGCATCACCAGTACAGACAATGCACAGAGAAAAAGAAGTTTTTTCATAATCGTGCGTTTTAAAATTCGTCCCCGTGGGCGTTCCGGTGGTTGCCTTACTGCTTACCAAACCTTTGATAAGCCACGGGATATATAGTTCTTGCTGGTGTCTAATCAGTGAAGATTGTCTTTGTAGCCGGCCTACGGCCACCTGCAATCGTATAAGTCGTTTTTGTTATCTGTGTGATTCGTATGCTGCGTTTGCTTAGTGCAGTCCATTACTCATACTCTTTTCACCCAGCCGTTATCGCTACTCAGTCGTCCGTTTCACGTCAGGCTTAACGGTAAGCCTAAAATTTCCATCATGTCAAAGAACCAATCAAGTAGAACCCTGCCCGATTCTCGCTATCGGTTGCCGTTCAGTCCGTCAGCAGGGTATATTTGTTACCAGCATATTACAGGCAATCCTTGTGACTGTTGCAGGTTGATGTAGTCCATACCGTCATCTTCGCTGTAATCATCGCAATCGTAAGACTTCAACGCCTCTATTTCTTCTTCGATAATATCTTCAATGTCTTGCTTGCAGTCTGCATTGTATTTGCTGCAAACTTCTGATTCTGACATGCCTCTAACAGATTCTAACTCTCTGTAGAGTTCATCTAACTTGTTACTGACTTCTGTTGCTCTCATAGTCATGCGATATTTAAAAGGTTAGCTTTCTTAAAGCATCTGTATTCTTGTTTCTCTGTATCGAAATACACCTGAACGGTGTCATTCTTCTTTCTGTTGTCACCGCTGGTTGCTGGTATCAGGTTTTCTTTCAGTGTACCGTATGCTTCGCGTACAGAACCGTCAACTTTCTTGAAGTAGAACTTTACTATTTTTTGCTTCATGGCAGCCTTCAGCTTCATGTTTGCCCAAGCGCATTTGAGCGCTTCACTCATTGTAAATCCATTGCGTTTTACAAATTGCCATGCAAGGCTCATAATCTCGTGCAATACATTTCTTTTCATAATCGTGTGCTTTTTAGTAGGTTTTTACTATATTTGTTTCGTATCTTAGTTTCGATATGCAAATGTAGTTTATATTTTATAAACCACAAAGAAATAGTTCATAAAATATAGACTATAAACATTATTTAACTATTAAGAACCTTAATACATTATTATATGAAGAAAGATAATTTGGCGTTAGGATTAGGCATAGCCTCAATAGCAATAAGCGTTACAACCTTATGGCTTTGCAAAATGGATATAAAGCCTTATAGTAGCGATGGGGCAAGTTTATCTATAGCAGTATTAACTTTGGTTGTCACAATTTATATGGCAATCCAGATTTACAATGCTTTTATATTGAAAAAGGAAATCAAAAAATCAATCAGAAAAGATATTGAGGAAAATTCGAATAATGTTCTATACCACAGCATGTACCTCACATTCTTTTTTCAGGGAGTAAACGAGCAGAGAAAGACTCATAGCGAAGCTGCGTTATATTATCTATTTAAGAGTATGGAGTGCTTAACAAAAACAAATATTGACAAGGACAAAATGGATGAAATTATAATGAAAATCAAGATTATACACAAAGACTATCCTGTGAAATTGTCTAAAGACGATGTATTTGAATACAAAAGAATTATACTACTTACTGATATAAAAGAGAAAAAGGAGGTTATGAGCATACTTGACGATATGGAAACCAAGGTTTAATCTACTCCGTGATGCCTTCGCAGCCACTGTACAAAAGGATGATGACTTGTGAGTGTATCCGAATAATCGAAACCGTCTTCATCGTATGGTATAGACAGTAGAATAATTCCCAATGCAATGAGCATAATCATAGTGAATATAAAAAGCACAAAAAAGATGTTTACCCAGACCTCTGAAGCTATCAATAAACCGATAAATGAGATTAAATCAGCTATACATAATATAATGTGGAATGTTTTCATATCGTTTTTTATTTAGAATATCATTTCAACCTTATTCAACAAGAGAATGAAGGCTCTACAATAGCTTATCAAAACACCCACAATAGGTACGAGCTATCATGGGTGCATATATTAAACCTCCTCGGAGGAATGTTTAACCTATTTGTTCCTGTAACACCTCGTACTTGTTACGGGTACAAAGATAGTTTATATTTCATAAACTACAAACAAAAGTTTATTTTTTATGGAAAGAAATGAAGTCACTAAAAGATTTTTAGAAACGGTTGATTCCATTTATTCCCAAGACAAAGACTTTCTTGTCGAATCGGAAATAAAGAAATCTACTTTTTCTCAGGTTCGTTCAGGTAGGCAACAGGCCTCTTTGGATATGATTTTAGCCTTATCTTCTGTTAGAGATGAAGTAAACACGGACTATATCTTAACAGGTCGTGGAACACCTTTGCGCCATCAACCGGAAGTTACTCAAATATTTCATCCTAAAAGCATAGAAAAAACAGAGGAAGATGGATTGATAACCCTTTATGATGTTGAAGCTGCTGCAAACTTGAAATCCCTCTTCGATAACAAAGACCAGAATATCCTTGGACAAATCAATATTCCAAATATCCCTAAATGCGATGGAGCTGTTTATGTCAAAGGAGATTCCATGTATCCATTACTTAAATCTGGTGACATCGTAGCATATAAGGAGGTACCTTTAGAAATGAGTCATATTTTCTTTGGAGAAATGTACCTTGTGTCAATAGATCTGGATGGAGATGAATACTTAACTGTAAAATACGTCCAGCATTCAGAAAAAGGTGAAGACTGGATAAAACTGGTAAGTTACAATCAAAACCATCAGCCCAAAGATTTTCCGTTATCTTCTGTGAGAGCTATGGCTTTGGTAAAATTGAGTATTAGAATGAACACAATGAAATAACATGATAGTAACAACAACAAATAGTATAGAAGGATATACAATAAGAAAATATCTTGGGGTAGTCAATGCGAATGTTGTAATAGGTACAAATCTGTTTTCCGATATTGCAGCCTCTTTGACAGATGTATTTGGCGGACGTTCTGGAAGCTACAAGAGTAAATTGACTACAATTTACGATGAAGTAATGAAGGAACTGACTGGAAAGGCTGAAAGTTATCATGCAGATGCAATCGTCGGTTTACATGTGGATTTTGACGAAGTTTCTGGCGGTGGCAAATCCATGTTTATGGTTTCCGCATCTGGGACTGCTATTACATTGGAGAAAACTACTCAAGACAGATACTTTCTGTATGACTTACTTGAAAAAATTTACGACTATAAAGAGAAAGGAATATTGACGGAGGAAGAGTTTGATTACGAAAAGAATCGAATTTTGAATCAACACAGAAATCCTATCTCGGAAGAGTATAAAGGCATTTGCCAAGAGCAGAAGGAAAAGGAGAGGGAAGAGCTTTTGCGTGAGGAAAGAATAAACGAAGCTAAGGAGCTTTTAAAGAATCGTACTGGGTGCTCGATTGATGATATAGAAAAAATTGATGAATATCAGCTACAGGCTGTGTCCTATGATGATATTGATTTTGACCCCAATGATTCCATGCAGTATATAATATCTAAATTCATAAGATTGAACCGTGTACCAGAAGCATGTAAATTCTATATGGAAGAAACAGGATTGGAAGATTTGCAGTCAGCGATTGATTTTTGCCTCAATGTGCATAAACAAATGTCATCAGTCGATGCTGATAAGGTCGCATCTCTTATACCCAAACTCAAGGTTTTGAAGAAACGAGGGTTTATTGAACAAGCCGTGTCTGAATATCAAAAGCTGACTATTTCTGACAAACAAACATCTGAAGCATTTATATCATCCCTAGAAGTTTAATCGAAAAGAACAAACTAACTATCTAAATCCATGAAGAAAATACTGCTGACTATACTGGCAATATCATTGTTTGGCTGCGGAGGGAACAAGCCATCCCAGGAACAGAAGGATAAAGCCGACAGATACGTTCAGAGTCTTGTGGATGCCGATATAGGAATCTACAAAGGCGAACTGACCGACGCGAACTTTCTCATCCTTGCCGTAGACGCTTATTCTGGAGCAAATTTTGATGCTTATGCACGTACATACCTGGAAGAAGCACAAGGTAAAGGACTGGAGATAAAAGGAGTCTATATTGTAGACATCAAGAACTGTCAGTTCGGTGACGGATGGGTTTCCGGGGATAGAATAGGAAAAGCATTCAAATAAAAATATGTTCAAAAGCTTATCCTAGACATAAGGAAGAACACTTATAATAAATTAATTTATAACCAGATACACTATAAATTGGAGAAATATTCCCAAGCTAAGGGTCACGGGTTCGAGTCCCGCTTACCGCTCTTCTTTGGTTAAAGGCTAATACACTGATAATTAGCGTATTTTAGTCACTGCTTCACAAGCTAATTTCTCTGATTTATAGATTAAAAAAAAGGATATAAACCTCACTTTTGAGGTTTTGTGCGTATCCTTTGCGTATCCTAAAACTTTTCCTATAGATAAACAGGCTTCAATACAGCCTTCAGATTTTTACCTTATGCTCTAGGAGAATTAGTTAAACAGGAAGTCAACACTCTAAAAATATAGATGCAATTATAACTCTTATACTATAAATAAGTTATATCTAATGAAGCATTTATAAAAAAGAAGGGATAACCGTAAGAACGATTACCCCCTTCTCTACAAATTAGAAAGAAACTTATGTAAAAGTTAATCATTTAATATCGTCATAAGCAGTGATGGCTTTTTCAAAACGAGTACAAACATCTTTAAATGAATACAATCCATCAGAATTCAAATCTAGCCCTTTCAGTTGTAACTGATAAACCATAGGAGAGTTTTCCTTGTCGAGCATTTCCAAATTTCTCAATTGTTCAGTGCTCTGATATGCCAGATTGATTGAAATAAACTCATTTCCTTCTTTGTCCAGCCATTTTTCAAATACCAACTTACAACCAATTGGAGTCTTTTTTTCGATGGAATTAGGTAATTCATAATCTTCCACTTCCAAAGCAGCATTCACACTTGCAATATTTGAATCATGTCCACATAAGAAAGTAAATTTTCGAGCTTCTGAATTAAGTTCATCATTTATGTATACAAGTAATGAATGTGCCACATTATAAGCTACAATAGGTGCTGTAAAAAGTACATCCCCATAAACATCCTTTACTCGAGCAATCTTTTCCCAGTCAGAATTAGAGATCTCATGTCCGAATGAAGCTTTTCTTGCATCAGTTTCTTCATAATATTGCAAGATAAAAGCATCAGATGCTGAATTGGCAAGCTTCAGAGAACCTTTCATTGCAGGCTCCTCTCCTTTTTTCAATATAATTTGAGTATCATAATCATCAAAGGCACAAGTTTCTCCGGCTTTACAAGCAGGTGAATCTTTCAGATCAAGAACATCTGCCAGAATTTGGTATGAGTCTTCGAGTTTCTCATTAATTCCTCTTATTCCGTTTTTGCCTCCCATTGCTGCAATTTGAGACATTGCTTCTGCACAGAAGGAGTCACTTACTTTTGTCAGGCGAGGGAAAAATACCGGATCCATCTTGCTCGGAGTGTATCGATGATGAATAGCCAGGTTGGCTACTGGCATAAATCCTGAAGAAAAGTATTGCGCTGTTGCAATTGTGCGCTGCATACTATTGGCGTAGATGTTTACTTCATCCACACTCGGTACATAATTTTCAGTAAATAATCCTTCATCAACCAGCCATTTACGGAAAAATTGTCCCATCATTGTTTCCAAAACTCCTCCTCTCAAAGTGAGTTCACTAGAAGCTGAACTCCACTTTGTCCATTGGTGAGGAGTTAATTTTCCTAAAGCGCTCCCGTTGTCAGACAACGGAGAGCGGATATTATGACGACTAAGAACAACTACTTCTTTTAAAGTATATTTTTCTTTAAATTCGGGTGAGCGTTTGGTCTGAGCCCACACAAACACAGGGCAGGCAAATACCAGTATTAATAACGACAGCTTATTTAGATTTTTCATAGTACAGTTTTTATTTATCAAAACTACAAACTATAAATACAAATTCCCTACTTCTATCAGAATTTTATCTGCAAACGTGTTTCAATAAGCGCCAGTTTTGTATTCGGAGTATTGATTCTGTCGGTTGTAGTGGTGTAAGAGCCGCGAACACGCCATATCATATACTTATTGATATAGTAGTTGAATGTAGCCGACCAGTCATTCAGTCTTCCTCCCAGAATTTCAGCTTTATGATCAGACATATCTGTATAGTTATACGAAAGAACAACCTCCATAGCTCCCGGATCAGGAGTAGCAATACCTCCATCCAAGTCAGAGTACTTATAATTCTTACCTTTTACAAGTGCACGGATCGTTCCATAAGCACCACTTGCCTTGTAATTAGGCTTATCTTTTCTGTTAACATTTACATAGAAATACTGAGTTTCCAGTCCGATACGTCCTATTGCGGCATTGAGTTCCGGAGTAAATTTGTATAACATTTTGGCATCATCAATAACCGCCTCCTGAGCAACGACCTTAGCAATTCGTGTCGGGAAGGTAGTCGACAAAGTATACGCATGATGACTCAATTCTGCATCCGAATCATAACGAGGTGTTTCAAAGGCTCCAGAAACTCCGACATGGAATATCTTTCCCGGTTCACAGAATGGCTTATATACCAATCGGGTCATCATTCCTACACCCTGATTTCCCAATTTGTCGGATGTCATTTTCATAGCATCCGATTCTGTAAAGAAGCTCAAAGTTCCCAGGAATTTACTTCTTGTATGCTGATATATCAGACCAATCATACGCGAATTGTTGAAAGCCTGGTTACTTGCAGGCTCTTCCATCGAGATCTTAAAAGAAGAGCTAGTAGCACTTTGCAAACCAAACTGATGGATAAAATATCCGGCACGCAGGAAATCTGACGCATCTTTATCAAAGTTATACTGAATGAATACATCCTTCATGTTCACCTTTCCATACGCATATCCCATATCTACCTTTGCCTTCCATGCACCATACGATGCACTAAATCCAACTCGCATATCGGGAATAGCAAAACCGTCATTGAACTTGTCGTCTTGTTCATTAGCCTTAAAAAGTCCCCCATCCAACAAAATACGTCCTGAAGGTTTTATTTCTAATTTTTCTTCCTGTGCTTTGGCAGCACCGATCATAGTTAAGCCTAAAGTCAATAAAAGTAATCGTTTCATAGTCTTAAATTATAGTTATTCTATTAGTTTTTTACAGGTCTAGTTTTACAAGATAAAAAAAGTCTAGTCTAGTTTTGTGATGATAAGATTCAAGTAATTAACAAGATTGGAGAGATTAGTTTGCGAAATCACTCTTAGCAACTTGTCCTTTACTTACAAGTTCTGCAAATTCTTTTTTAGCTTTTTCCAGCTGTTTCATAAAGTTTTCATTAGCATGCAAGCGTGCAACAACCGCACTTGCAACTAATCGTGCAGCGTCTACATCACTCTGGAAATGGTATCCGCAAATTACTCGGCTCTGCCCCATTTCATATCCCCGTTTCAATATTTCGTTCTGTCTGTCAACATTGATTTCTGCAAGTACAAGAGCTGTAGCCCATCCGATAGCCGTATGTCCGGAAGGATAAGAACCATTTGTCGACAATTCCTGCTGCTGTTCAGGGTTGCATGTCATTTCATTATAAAAAGCAAACGGACGTGTACGCATGTAATGCTCTTTAGCTTCACGTGTAGCCAAGTCGCCGGCATCTTCGCGCATACCTAAAACCAGTTTATAAATTTCCGGTGTAGTGGTTTCTGAGATACGGACACCAAAAGCTTCAGAAAAAGCATTGGGAACACCGTCACCATTTACACGAGCATCTTCAGCAGCCTGATCACCACGAGGAGTATTTCTCTGCAATTTTCCCCATTTATACTGAGCTTCGTCATTCATAAAAAGAATTGATCCCGGTTGAGGTGGTGCTGGAAGAAGATTCAAACTACTTGCTACTTCATCTGCGCGTAGAAAATAAAGATCCGGATTGGTTCTTACATCTTTAATTTTCTCCTGAGCGAAAGTTGCCATTGCTACTAAAGACAAACATGCAACAAAAATGTTTCTTTTAATCATACTTCTTTAGATTTAAATGTTTATAAGATTTTTGTTTTGATATCGCAAATGTATGCGAAGAAGTACAGATAAAAAGTTGCAAAAGGTTATTTCATGTTTTTCAGGAATGCAACTTTATACAAATCACTGATAAACAGATAAATACATTAGTTGCAAAGCAACATAAAAATTAATAGCAATGTAACTTTTTACTCAAAATCGGCCTTAAAAATTCCTCTGAATTCAAACTGTTGCAGACCAAACATGCATATCAATTCTTCGGATAAATCAGAAAGTGAAGTTAGAACAAGACCGAGGACCCTGAAAAGATTACAGATTGTACAATATAAACATGAAATAACCCTATCACACTCCATTTCGAATAGTGACAGGGTTATTTCGATGATGACTGAAAACAGCTAAAAAATCAATCAATAAGACGTAATATATAAAAGACTATACTGGTAGGATTCGCTTTCACATAATCTATCAAGAAAGAATGATTCGTTTTTAGTTTGTTATTTGCCAATCTGCTGATAACCGGATTCAGATTCCCATAAATACATAGCATACCAGGGATATGTAAACGCTTTACTTTGGGATTGGCAATCAGTAAAGCCAACACTTTTGCTGCCTGATTGTTACAATTAGAAAATTCCAGCACATTGTCTAAAATATCCTTATCCGTTCTGGCCATATTTTCATAGAAAACAGCTATTAGTCTTTCAATCTTTTCTGTTATCTGTTTTGTGCTTTCAGCTATCTCCATACTCAGACTGGCATCGAATTTCTTTGTAATTCTCTCTTCGTTTTCTCTTTCTATCCTGCTTCTTACAGAAGTGTATTCGCACATCAGCTCAACCATTTTTTCCTTGGTTAGAACTTGCTCAATGTGACAATCTATCGGATATAAAACTTTCAGCAATTTAATTCTGTCTAGATTTCCCATTTCTTTCCTTACATGTTCAAGTTCTGTCACAAGGGCAGTCGTAACGTTATCAGCTTCCAGGCCACAAAGTTTTTCTTTCCGATGTAAAATATATTCACCAATCTTTTTCAGTGCTTCATCCGTAAATATATAATTATAACTTTCATCAAGGCGTTCTATTTCCTCTTTAAGACTGGACAATTCTTTCATCTTGATATTATCCGTCAACATCAGCATTTTGCGGAAAAAGATACCATTCACATCATCTATATAAACAGTTCCGTCCATGTTATGTCTGTACAAGGCAAGTCTTTCTTTAAGAGCTGTGATAGTTTTTATCCATTTTTCATTTTTTTCTACTTGCACTACTATGTTTTCCAGATTATCCGTTGCTAGAGCTATACTCGACTGTTCTATCAGCAAAGGTTTGTCGAATACGTCATATTCACCGATAAGAAGCATCTGTTTCTCCAATGTCTTGGAAAGCCCCAAAGCTATATCCCGATTCTTTTTCATGATCAGTTCCGACAATGATTTGATACGACCTGGAGTGTCAGAAGCATTTATATCTATCTCTGCAAACATATTTTTTAATTTCTCCACTTCCTTGCTGTCATTGTCATTGGTAAAACATGCCATCGATGACAGACTTTCCAGTCTGTGATGAATGTCATCCAAATGCATTTTTACAGCCTTCTTCTTGCTACGTTTCCTCTTTATATACTCTATTATAATAATGAAAAAAATAAGTATCGCAAAAGCTATCACGACTGATATGATTTTCAGACTGGGAACTGTCGATTCCATATCGACCCATTTGGCCGAAGTCTTTGAAAATACACTCATTTTCATTACTCCTATATTAGAGCCTAAATATAAGGTGTCCCCTTTGACAAAAGATGCTTTCGGATTGAAACGTATGTCATGAAAGAATCTTCCCCGTTCTCTGATTCCGTCCTTATTTACAACATACTTTACCAGTCCAAACTCCGGCAAAGCATAAAACAACGTATCGTTTACTTTCAATAATTTATTGTAACCTTTCAAAGAGACCGAATCATTATACTCCCTGCATATCAGATGATGATTGGTCAGCATCATTAACAAAGGTTCGTGCCCACCAGTTACGGAAATATCACGTATAAAGGTTTTATTTTCCGTTCCTTTGATAGACTGAAACGAATCTTTATTACCATAATATACTCCATGATTCAGCGTAGAAAGATATAAATTGTCGGAGTTAGGAGATAAATAGAATGAAGTAATGTATTTATTGTGTAAGTCGTCAACCAAACTAGCCTTTCCATCAGCGTCAATCCGCACCAGATCATCCTGAATTCCGAGATAAATACAGGTTCCTTCGGCTTCTTTTTTCAGGTATGACGCCGTAATCTTTGTAGGCGACTGATAAAGCACTTGAGAAGAAGCAAACAAGACATTGCCTATATATCGTTGTCTGACTTTTATCCGTTTCAGAACTTGCTTATTACTGATATAATATAGAAATTTATCGTCCGCCATCATTCCCGAAACCACCTCGTCATCAGGTATTTCTGCTATTTTGAAAGCTTCCGGACTTCCCGTATGCTGGTGATACAATTCGTTGTCTGCATTTACATAATAAATATCATCTCCATCGGAACACGAAGCCACAATCTCTCCTTTTGCATTGAAAATACCCAGATGTAATGGAATATTCCATAATGCATTTTCTGTGATCAGGACTGTATATCCATTTACTTTATCAGTTGCCACTACATTAGTACAAAACTGAGGAACCTTTCTCCGTAACGGAACTGATAAGAATGACTCTAAATCATCACTCAGCAATAAATGGTTATCATCGAGAAAATAATGAATATTGCCTAATTTATAATAAATGCGAGGAGAAAATTTTAGTGTTATATTGTTCAGTAGATTACCTGAAATATCCTCTACATACAACTTCTTGTCGGCAAGCAAATACACCTTATTATCATATACAGAAACACTGTAAATATGCTCATCCTGATGGGTAACTTCCATTTTGCCATTGGCCAGGTTTATTCGGATCAGTCCATTCTGGGTAGCACACAGCAAATAATCCGATTCGTATTTACGGATGTTGTTTACGATAAACGGCTTACCGGAACGTGCAGTTTCACTGTTATCTGAAGGATAAATCAACTTTAAACTGTCTTTCTCCGAATGTGACATAGCATACAAGCCTTGACTGGTAGCTACATAAACCTTTTTTTCGGTTAAGAGAATATCATATACCGAATAATTACATCCTTTGTTACATATAGGATATTTCTCGACAAGGCGAACATTTTCTTCACCAAGCGCCCATTTCTGCAAACCTGAGTTCCGAATGCCTATCCAGCAAATGCGGACATCAGAAAGAACCGAATCTGTTACAACCTTATATATACGGTCGGCCCCTATATTATAAGGCTGAAGCCGACGTTGCTTCATATACCATATATCACCGGCTTCGCTGCCTATCCAGAAAGCAGAATCACCATCGGCTGATATAGAAGAAAGACGTTCGTCGAAATACAATTCTGTTTCTCCCAGATTCCCTGTCTTTTCTTTCTCACCACACCCCCAAAGAATGAATATAATGTACAAGAATAGTAAATAAATAAAGCTGCTTTTCATCTTATTATATTTATGGTTCTTGGATATTAAAGCTAACACATGATATAGGGAATTATCCCCCATATTCCAATTAAAAATAGTTATACTAAAATAAACAAAAAACGAATATAAAATGTTCTATAAAGCTGTATAATTCCGCCTTAAAAGTAGATATCAGCAGGTCTTGATGAATCATAAAGAATCTTCTCAAAAAAACATCAAGATATTTACTTGTTTTTTTGTACAATTTTTTAAAAAAGATGATGATATTTTTTCAGAAATATGCTGAATTTTTTGACGACATATCATAATCATTTAGCCTTTGGAAGATAAATCCAATTAAGATGCTATAAATCAACCTCTTCCGGAAGAAGATCAGTCTGAATATTATTCATGCTTCCCCATAAACTATATCGAGCTTCAGGATTCATGCGTTCCAGCGTACGGAGCACTTCTTTCATATCCGAACGGTGAGAATCTTTTTCGTACGGGCAATTTTTGATCTGTTTACGATAACCTTTCGCCTGAGCCATTTCTATCAGATCGGCCTCATGTACCAGACACATCGGACGGATAATGGTCATATCAAACTTTCGCATTACCAGACGCGGAGGCATCGTACTGAATGCTCCCTGAAATGCCATGTTCATAAGCAACGTTTCCAGTATATCATCCATGTGGTGTCCCAAGGCTATCTTATTACATCCCTGTTCTTTTGCTACTGTAAAAAGAGCTTTACGGCGATTCCACGAACAGAGGAAGCATGGCGACTTGCGGGTATCAGTAGAAGGATCGAAAGAGGTTTCGTAGCGTACGAACGGCACTCCCAGATTTTCGGCAAAAGAACGAAGGTAATCCATGTCCGATTCGTAAGCTATATTCGTCATCACGACATGTGCAGCAACGACTGAAAAACGAGGCTTGTAAATACGCGAACGGCGGGCAAGTAGTTCCAGTAAAGCAAGTGAATCTTTTCCTCCTGACAACCCTACCAGTATCTTATCACCATCTTCTATTAGTCCATATTGCACTACACCTTTGTTAAAGCGTTTTTCTATGCGTCGCATCAATTTATCTTCTTCTGTCAATTTTCCCATTTCTTCCGATAATCTTAAAAACGGGGTAAAATTACACCAAAAGAACGATTCTCGAAAGATTTTGAAAAATTAGAATGCCGAAATAATCAAAATTTCAAAGAAACTTTGTATTTTTGAAAATAACATCATCGAAACAACACGAAAAATTATGAATAAGAAATATACGCTAGCACTTATCGCTTTATGCAGCATGGGAGGAACTTACGCCCAATCACTCACCCAGGCAAAACAATGGTTTGAAGAAGGCAAGTTTGCCGAAGCCAAACCCGTTTTCCAGAAATTAGTAAAACAAGCTCCATCGAATGCAAATTACAATTTCTGGTACGGAGCATGCTGCTATGAAACCGGTGAATTACAGGAATCACAACCCTACCTTGAAAAAAGTGCTGCACGCAAAGTAATAAATGCTTATCTGTATTTGGGAAAACTATATTATACAATGTATCGCTTTGATGAAGCGACCGAAAATATTGAAGAGCATATCCAATGGCTGGAAAAAAAGAAGCGTGATACTTCTGCAGCAGAGAAAGAATTAGACCGTTGCCGTCAGGCTGCACGCATGTTAAGAGGAACTGAGAATGTAGCTGTAATTGACAGCTTTGTAGTAGATAAAAATAATTTTCTTTCGGCATATAAATTAAGTAAGGAGTCGGGAAACATTTCTCTTACCGAAGATGGCTCAGGAACTTCATTTACAAATGAGCTGGGTGATAAAATGATTTTTACACAAGCGTCTGAAGACGGAGAAACGAGTTTATACTCACGCTTCAAGTTGATAGACAAGTGGGAAGATGCCAAGCCATTAAGCGGTCTGGACGAATCAGGACATAACCAAAATTATCCGTTTATGGCATCAGATGGTATCACACTTTATTTTGGAGCTGAAGGAGATGAAAGTATGGGAGGATACGATATCTTCGTAACCCGTTATGATTCGGACGACAATACGTATCTCCGTCCGGATAACATCGGTATGCCGTTTAACTCTCCATACAATGATTATATGTATGCATTGGATGACTTGAACAATTTAGGGTGGTTTGCTTCTGATCGTTATCAGCCGGAAGGAAAAGTTTGTGTATATGTTTTCGTTCCTAACTCGACAAAACAGGTATACGACTACGAAACAGCTGACCCGCAAGCTATTATTGATGCTGCTACACTAAAAGAAATAAAGAAGACATGGAGTGATCCCGATAAAGTACGTATTGCCAGACAACATCTGGCTCAGGTATTGTATGGCGGAAGTACAGAAAAGAAAAAGAGTGACTTCCGTTTTGTCGTAGACGATAATGCTGTTTATCATACATTGTCAGATTTTCGTTCTAAAGAAGCACGGCAGATGTATGCTTCATTCTTGCAGAAAGAGAAAGATCTTGCATCATTGGAAGAATCATTGACAAATCTTCGTGCTGCCTATCAGCAATCGAACAAAGCAGGAAAAGAAAAAATGGCTCCCGGTATATTAGATAAAGAAAAACGTACCAACGAGTTACGACATGAGCTGGAACAACTGACTTTATCTGTGCGCAATGCAGAGCTTAAAGCATTGAAACAGTAAAAAATAGACATCATTTTTATACGAGCAGATATGGAAACACTGATTATTATTGCACTTATTTTGGCGGGACTTTTACTTTTTGCTGTGGAAGTATTTCTAGTCCCCGGCATTACCCTTGCAGGAATAGCATCGGGAATCAGTCTGCTTTATGCCATTTATTATGCTTTTCATTCCGTAGGAACACAGGCCGGATTTATTACGCTTGCCGTTGAAGCCGTTGGAATAATCGGTATAACCATTTGGTTCATGCGCTCCAAGACAGTAGACCGTCTTTCGCTCAAACAGACACTCGACTATAAACCAGAACCGCTGAAAGGAATCAATATTCAGGCTGGAGATACTGGCATGTCATTGACACGCCTTACCTTGATAGGAAATGCCGAGATAAACGGCCATATCATCGAAGTGCAATCAGCTGATGGATTTATCGAAGAGCGTACTCCTATACAAGTAACTCGTATAAATAATGGAACTGTATATGTGACACGCTACATACAACAGTAATTTTTTTAAACCTTAAAATATCAATTACCTATGATTGACCCTAACTATCTTCCGTTCATTTTAGCGGCTGGAGGAGTTGTCTTACTGGCAGTCTTCTTCCATTACGTACCATTCTTTCTTTGGCTTTCTGCCAAAGTATCAGGTGTACGTATTTCGCTGGTTCAGCTTTTTCTGATGCGTATTCGTAATGTTCCGCCATATGTCATTGTACCTGCAATGATTGAAGCCCACAAGGCTGGTTTAAGTACTATTACACGCGATGAACTGGAAGCTCATTATATGGCAGGCGGTCATGTGGAAAAGGTAGTTCATGCACTAGTTTCAGCATCGAAAGCCAATATCGATTTGTCGTTCCAGATGGCTACCGGTATCGACCTTGCAGGACGTGATGTGTTTGAAGCCGTACAGATGTCTGTTAATCCGAAAGTTATTGACACTCCTCCTGTCACCGCCGTTGCCAAAGATGGTATCCAGCTTATTGCGAAAGCACGTGTAACTGTACGTGCCAATATCCGCCAGTTGGTAGGTGGAGCTGGCGAGGATACAGTCCTGGCACGCGTAGGCGAAGGTATTGTTTCATCTATCGGTTCATCGGAAAACCATAAATCAGTACTTGAGAATCCGGATTCCATTTCCAAACTTGTACTACGCAAAGGACTGGATGCAGGGACTGCATTCGAAATTTTATCTATTGATATCGCCGATATCGATATAGGTCGTAATATTGGAGCATCTTTACAGATAGACCAGGCAAATGCTGATAAAAATATTGCACAAGCCAAAGCTGAGGAACGCCGTGCAATGGCTGTTGCCTTGGAACAGGAAATGAAAGCAAAAGCAGAAGAAGCCCGTGCCAATGTAATACAGGCAGAAGCCGAAGTTCCAAAAGCTATGGCAGAAGCTTTCCGTACCGGCAATTTGGGAATCATGGATTATTATCGGATGAAAAATATTCAGGCAGATACAGATATGAGAAGCAGTATCGCCCGCCCGGATGCAAATCCTGCAGGACATGAACCGATAGGTAAATAATCATTATCATATAATAGCAAAAACTCAACTAACTAAATAAAAAAGAATATTATGAAAAAGTACTTTCCACCCTCAGAACTAATTATAAATGAAGATGGTTCGGTATTTCATCTTCACGTAAAGCCGGAACATCTGGCCGATAAAGTTATCCTTGTGGGAGACCCCGGACGAGTAGCTCTTGTAGCATCGCATTTCGAAACAAAGGAATGTGAGGTAGAAAGCCGTGAATTCCGTACCATAACCGGAACATATAAAGGGAAACGTATTACAGTCACTTCTACCGGTATCGGATGCGACAACGTAGATATTGTTATGAACGAACTGGATGCATTGGCTAATATCAATTTTCAGACTCGTGAAGAAAATGACAACTTCCGGCAACTGGAAATCGTACGTATCGGTACTTGTGGAGGATTGCAACCTTATACTCCCGTGGGAACTTATATATGCTCTGAAATCTCTGTAGGGTTCGACGGACTGCTAAACTTCTACGAAGGAAGGAATGCAGTTTGCGACCTTCCGATGGAACGTGCCCTTTTGAATCACTTGGGATGGAGCGGAAACCTCTGTGCACCGGCTCCTTACGTTATCCATGCCAACAAGGAACTGGTTGAGCGTATTGCCGGAACAGATATGGTACGCGGCGTTACAGTAGCTTGTGGAGGTTTCTTCGGTCCACAAGGCAGACAGCTCCGCATTCCACTTGCTGACCCTCACCAGAATGAAAAGATCGAAAGCTTCGAATATCAGGGCCACCGCATAACCAACTTCGAAATGGAAAGTTCAGCACTTGCAGGGCTTGCACGTCTGCAAGGACATAAAGCTACCACTGTCTGCATGGTTATAGCCAATCGCGTAGCCAAAGAAGCCAATACAGGATATAAAAACAAAATAGACGACCTGATAAAGACAGTGCTTGAGCGAATCTGATATTTATAATTCTTCTTTTTTTATATATACAGGTTCCTCTGTTTATTGCAGAGGAACCTGTTTTGTCAAAAAAACAACAGCTATTTAGAATATTTATGGAAGCAAGTTTTAAACAAGATAGCAAACTAAACAAAGCAGAACGATATCAATTTTTTCTTACACAACTTGCACCCCTTATAGAAGGTGAAAGAAACGAAGTCAGTGTATTGGCGAATACCAGTGCGGCTTTAAAGGAAGCTTTCGGCTTTTTTTGGGTAGGTTTCTATCTGATACATGACGGTGAGCTTCATTTGGGACCTTTTCAGGGCAGTGTAGCCTGTTATCGTATTAAAAAAGGACGTGGAGTATGCGGCACGGCATGGTCGGAAGCCCGTACACAAGTTGTACCCGATGTAGATCAATTCCCAGGACATATCGCCTGCAGTTCGCTTTCCCGTTCGGAAATTGTTGTTCCGATAATAGTGAATGGAGAAGTAAAAGGAGTATTGGATATCGACAGTGATCAGCTTTCTACGTTCGATGAAACTGACCGGGTTTATCTTGAAAAAGTAGTAGACCTTCTTATCAGAGAACTTTACACTCAAAAATAATTATCACCCAAACTTTTCCAGATATAAACTGAAAAGCCGTATCTTTGTGTGATTTAAAAGCAAAAGACATCGTGAATATACAACAAACAGAAGATACTATTTGTGCCATTGCTACCGCACAAGGCGGAGCAATCGGTACGATCCGTGTTTCGGGTGCCCAGGCTATAGCCATAACCGACCTTATTTTTACTCCAATATCAGGAAAACCTCTGACAGAACGTAAACCATATACCCTGACATTCGGACATATTCTTTCGCCTGCAGGTGAGATAATAGACGAAGTATTGGTAAGCCTTTTCCGTGCTCCTCATTCTTATACAGGTGAAGATTCTGTAGAAATATCTTGCCATGGATCATCATATATTCTGCAACAAGTAATGCAGCTCCTTATTAAGAATGGATGTCGTGCTGCGGGACCAGGTGAATATACTCAACGTGCCTTTTTGAATGGTAAAATGGACTTGAGTCAGGCTGAAGCAGTTGCAGACCTGATTGCCTCGACTTCTGCCGCTACACATCGTATGGCAATGAATCAGATGCGTGGAGGATTCAGTCGTGAATTGTCTGCTTTAAGAGAGAAACTGCTCCATCTGACTTCACTCATGGAGTTGGAGTTGGACTTTAGCGACCACGAAGAACTGGAATTTGCAGATCGTTCGGAACTGGAAGAGATAGCTCAACAAATTGAACAAGTTATCAGCCATCTGGTAGATACATTTAGTGTCGGTAATGCTCTGAAAAATGGTGTACCGGTTGCCATCGTAGGAGAAACCAATGCAGGAAAGTCTACCCTATTGAATGCTCTCCTGAATGAAGAACGTGCTATCGTGAGCGACATCCACGGTACAACACGTGATGTTATCGAGGACACTATGAATTTAGGTGGTGTCACTTTCCGCTTCATCGATACAGCCGGTATCCGTGAAACGACTGATACCATCGAAAGTTTAGGTATTGAACGAAGTTTCCAGAAATTGGAACAGGCAAATATTGTACTATGGGTTATCGATGCAACCTGTGCAGAAGAACAATACCACCAATTGGCCGAAAAGATTCTACCACGCTGCCAAGGCAAGCACCTGGTAATTGTACTCAACAAGACGGATCTGCTTCCGTTAACAGAAAAAAGTTTATCTTGTTCAGTAACCGATACTACGGCATCGATGCATAAGCCAATAGATGATCTGAAAGCTATTCTTCCTGATTTGCCTGAAGATGCTTGTGTCATTTCCATTTCAGCCAAGCAGAAAGAGGGCCTTTCTCTACTTCAGAAGCAGTTGGTGGACTTCGCTGCCCTACCCGACCTTTCACAAAATGATGTGGTAGTCAGCAACATTCGTCACTATGAAGCACTAAGTCGTGCACTGGAAGCTATTCATCGCGTACAAGACGGACTGACCATGCAACTTTCTGGTGATTTGGTAAGTCAGGATTTACGTGAATGTCTTTTCCATCTGGCTGAAATTGTTGGTGGAGAAATCACTAACGATGAGGTGTTAGGGAATATATTTAAACACTTCTGCATCGGGAAATAAGGTAGTATTACAAACCATAAACATCTATCATATTTAATTAGTAAGGCGTTCATTTTGAGCGCCTTTTCTTTTTGCCATCTACCATATAAAAATGGTTTCTAATGGTTTTTCATTCATTTTTTGTGTCGATTTTGTACCGCATGGGCTGATTTGGGTATTTTGCGATTTGCAAGGTGGTATAAGAATGAGACGTCTTGATACACAATGAGACATAATGAGACATTTTAAACGAACTAAAAAGAGAAATTAGAATGAGAAATTTAATTAGAATTCAGAAGAAATGTGAGTGGTGCGGTAAAGAATTTACTGCCTACAAATGCTCTACGAGGTTTTGTTGCAAGCAATGCAATGATCATGCATACAAAGCAAAAAAAAGGGAATTAAAAGTTCAATCTGTTAATGAGAATTTAGCTCCTAAAAATGAACCTGAGATAATAAGGATTCAAGAAAAAGAATTCTTATCTCCTACTGAAACGGCTCAATTATTAGGAATGAGTAGAGCTACTTTATACCGTTATTTATTAAATGGTTTTATTCCTGCAGTACAATTTAAAGGCAAGACAAAAATAAGGAGATCCAGCCTAGAAAAAATTTTTGACACTCCTAAACAGTACCAAAAACATACAAAGTCACCTCGTTCTCCTATTACTGATTTTTATACCACCGCTGAAGTTGCAAGTAAATACGGAGTAAACGAATCGTGGATATTTAAAGTAGGGAAAGAACAAAATATACCCAAAGTTTTCAAGAGAGGAAAAACATACTGGAGTGCCAAGCATTTTGATAAATATTTTGCATCTAAAGCACCGGACTCCAACATTACGGAATGGTATTCTGTAGAAGATCTAACGGAAAAGTTTGGCATGACAACAAGTGCTATATATTCTTTTGTTTCCCGATTTGCTATTCCAAAGAAAAAAATCAAGCGACAGGTATTCTATTCCAAAAAGCATGTAGATATTGCCAAAGATCTTACTAAAGCTGAACCAGAATATTATACGACAGCCGAAGCTATGGAAAAATACAATCTCACTCGTGACCAATTGTATCACTATGTAAAATGGCATCATATCAGTAAAGTGCAGGAAGGAAAATATATCAAGATATCACGCAAAGAGCTCGATGATCTGCTTGCTCCACCTTCGATTTAATGTTATTTACTGGTTATCCTGTGGTTAACTTTAAAATAACCACATCACCAGGAATACACTTGTTTATTTTGCTATCACCACAATCGGAATTAAACCTGAATATAAATTTTAATACATTATATATTATGAGACAACAAACATGTACTACTGTAACATTAAGACAACACCCTATAAGAAACGGACGAATCTCTCTTTACTTGGACTACTACCCTGCTGTACGTAATCCTAAAACAATGAAACTGAGCAGACGTGAATATTTAGGATTTTACATTTATGCAACCCCCAAAAATGCAATTGAGCTAGATTACAATAATGAAATCCTAGCTAAAGCCGAACTTATCAGATGCCGCCGACAAGAGGCTGTAATCAATGAAGAATTTGGATTTATGGACAGACACAAAATGAGAGCCGACTTTATGGCATATTTCAAAGAAGTATGCCGTAAAAAAGATCATAAATGGCATATCGTTTATCTGCACTTTGAGAAATTTGTCAATGGCAAATGTATGTTTGGAGAAATCACTGTTGACCTATGTAACCGCTTCCGAGACTATCTTCTCCATGCAAGGCAACTAAAACATACAGATAAAATGGTTTCCCGTAATTCAGCTGCCAGTTATTTCTCATTATTCCGAGGAGTTTTGAAACTTGCATATAGAGATAAATATTTACGTGAAAATCCCAATGATTTTCTTGAAAAGATAGAAAGTAGGGATATTCATAAAGAGTTTTTAACACAAGATGAATTAAAAACTTTGGCTTCAACCCCATGCGATATCCCTGTATTAAGAAATGCATCCCTTTTCTCATGTCTCACCGGATTACGCATCAGTGATATATTGAATCTTAAGTGGGAAAACTTATGCACAGCCCCCGATCTGGGACATTGTATTCGTCTTCGTACGCAAAAGACACAGACAGAAGCCCTACTACCTATCAGTTATGAAGCATACGCACTTTGTGGAGAACCGGGCACAGGTAAAGTGTTCAAAGAACTGCGACGTTGCATGACTGGATATCCTCTTAAAGCATGGATAAAAAAAGCAGGTATTCAAAAACATATAACATTCCACACAAGAAGACATATTACTTTGTCTTACTCATTGAAAACAAGTGACTTACAAAGATTGTCAGCTTAACAGGTAACGATTTGGAAACCAGCGGGTTTCTCTATTCTGCAA
>ENA-ORUO01000102-ORUO01000102.1-human-gut-metagenome-genome-assembly--contig:-NODE-102-length-98518-cov-7.363304_pt1 | contig 98518 bp, 91 predicted proteins | sample MGYA00242082_ERZ509215 | MGnify/ENA primary metagenome ERZ509215 (study PRJEB26280, sample SAMEA2338829) | human gut metagenome | biome: human gut; feature: human-associated habitat; material: faeces... | reverse complement strand
CGCTATAAGCTCTTTTTCTCCCCCGGCATAGCCGGGGGTTGCCTTTGTCAAGACAGTCAACGCAAAAAAGTGCCTGAGATTTGAAATCTCAGGCACTTTTTCATCTTTTACACACCGCCGAACCGGAACACCACGCCTACCGCTGCAGAAAGGCCGATGAACACAATGGGATGCCACTTTTTCGTGAACTTCACCCAGTTAGTCAGCACCAGCAGCACCGCCGCCAGCGCCAGACCCATCCAGCTTACCGTACCGTCCCAGGAAAACCGCATAAAAAGAGAATCCGGGATTGCAGTGCTGGTGACGCGCAGAAGCACCTGCAAAACAACGCCGGCACAAGCCGCACCGATCAGGCCGCTGGAGGCGGGCCGCAGGCCGTAAAAGGCGTTCTCCACATAGTTACTGTTCCTGAACTTGGTCAGCATGGCCGCCACGATCAAGATGACGATGATAGAGGGCGTCACCTCACCGATGGTGGCGATGACCGCTCCGGGGATGCCCGCCACGGTGAAGCCCACATAGGTGGCCATGTTGATGCCGATGGGGCCGGGAGTGGACTCGGAGACTGCCAGCATATTCATCAGGTCCGTCTGGCTGTACCAGCCAGTAGCAAGGCCGATGTTTTTCAGGAAGGGCACGGTGGCCATACCGCCGCCCACGGCGAACAGCCCCGTCTTGAAAAATTCCCAGAAAAGACGCAGATAGGTCATTTCGCAGCCCTCCCTTCCAGGTTTTTCAGCAAAATCCCCGCCACAGCGGAGACCACCACAAACCACACCGGAGAAATATGCAGGAACAAGCTTCCCGCCATGACGATCAGGAAAATGGTCGCCGTCCGCTTATCCACCACAGATTTTTTCAGCAGCTTCAGCACGGCGTTGAAGATCAGGACACACACGCATACCTGGATCCCGGCAAAGGCGTTCTGTACCCAGGCCAAATGGGAGAAATTCGTGATCAATCCCGCCAGGATCGAAATAATGACCAAAGAAGGAAACACCACGCCCAGCGTGGCCACGATGCCTCCTAACCAGCCCCGGTGCTTCTGACCGATAAAGGTAGCGGTGTTGACGGCGATGACGCCGGGGGTGCACTGGCCGATGGCGAAGTAATCCATCAGTTCCTCCTCTGTAGCCCAGCCCTTATGCTCCACCACCTCCCGCTGGAGAATGGGCAGCATGGCATATCCTCCACCGAAGGTCATCACGCCCACCTTGGCAAAGGTTCCGAACAAATCCAGATATTCGTTCATTCAGTTCTCCTCTTTCCAACATCAAATCGGAATTTTATTATACTCTTTCTGAGCAAAAAAACAAGCCCGGCCCCCATGTGATACTTCACAAAGGGACCGGGACAAGGAAGGCCGAAAATCAGGGAAGCTGAATATGCGTCCGCTTCAGGGACCGCCGCAGAGCCACGCACAGCGGGGGTGCCAGGATGATGGCCACCGCGCCGTTGAACAGGGAAGCGGGGATCTTCAGAGGCAGAGCCGCCGCCGCCACGGAAGCGGTGAGACCACCCATCAGCAGGCCGTCATACGCAAAGGACTTGAAGAAATAGAGAATGTAGTAGGCCACGCAGCCCAGAGCCGCAGAGACGGTGCAGCGCCCGTAAGCAGGCGTCTCCCGGTCCTTCATGGCCAGACCGGCTACCATACCCATAACGCCCTTGGTGAGGAAGGTGATCCAGCACTCCGGAGCGTAGGCCGGGTTGGTCAGGTCATAGATGGCGGAACCCAAGCCGGAGGCAAAACCGCCCACAGGCCCCAGCAGCAAGCCGGACAGGCAGCACATGATGTTGGCCAGAGTAAAGGAGGTGCGGCCGCCGATGGCGATGGGCATGGTGATCCGCAGATAGTTGCTGACAAACACCAATGCCGTCATCATGCCCAGCATGGTCAGCTTATTGACATTCTTCTCATTCCGATTCATAAAAAGCACTCCTAAGTTGTTTGTTGAAGCTATCATAGCATGTAATTGACTTTGTGGCAAATGCCAGTTCTTATAAATTTGATAAGGTCAGTTTTGACAAGAGCAGTCCCGCGGCTTTTGGGCCGCGGGACTGCTTTGCTTCACTGTTTATGCCTTGGGTTCTTCGGACTCGAACACGGTCTTGGCGCTGGCCGCCAAACCCGCCAAGCCCTGCAATTCGCTGGGGATGATGATCTTGGTGGCCTTGCCGTCCGCCACCTTGGTCATGGTCTCCAACGCCTTCAGTTTCACCACCTGATCGTTGGGCGCAGCCTCGTTCAGCAGCTTCAGGGCATCCGCCGTGGCCTGCTGGACCTTCATAATGGCCTCGCTCTCTGCCTCGGCCGCCAGAATTTTCGCGGTCTTTTCCGCCTCGGCCTCCATGATCTTCGCCTGCTTGGCGGCGTCGGCCCGCAGGATGGCAGACTGCTTCTCGCCCTCCGCCACCAGAATCTGGCTCTGCTTCTGGCCCTCGGCCTGAAGGATGGATTCACGGCGCTCCCGCTCCGCCTTCATCTGCTTTTCCATGGCGTTCTGGATCTCCTTGGGCGGGATGATGTTTTTCAGCTCCACCCGGTTAACTTTGATGCCCCAGGGGTCCGTGGCCTCGTCCAGAATGGAGCGCATCCGGGAGTTGATGGTATCACGGCTGGTAAGGGACTGGTCCAACTCCATATCGCCGATAATGTTTCGCAGGGTGGTGGCCGTCAGATTCTCGATGGCGTTCATGGGGTGCTCCACACCGTAGGTGTAGAGCTTGGGATCGGTGATCTGGAAGTAGATGACCGTGTCGATCTGCATGGTGACGTTATCCTTGGTGATCACAGGCTGGGGCGCAAAATCCGCCACCTGCTCCTTCAAGCTCACCTTTTTGGCAACGCGCTCGATAAAAGGCACCTTCAGATGCAGGCCCACATTCCAAACGGTGCGGAACGCGCCCAGCCGCTCCACCACATAAGCCCGGGACTGCTGAACAATGACGATATTGCTGACAACCAGGATCAGGAGCAGCGCAACGAGGATAGGAACAATGATCCACTTCATAATGAGTACCTCCACTTTTACAACGGTTTCCAAAGGGCTTGCTGGTTGGCTTCATCTTACCTTATTTTAACCGTCAGCGCAAGCGTCATTTCCGCTTTCGCTCCAAATTGCAAAAAGAAAGAGAAACGCGGACAGTCCAATGGACTGTCCGCGCTCCCCTTTCCAAAACAGAAAGCATGTATAAGAGAAGAGAAAATGGAAATTTACTTTGCAGCAGCCTTCTTCTTGCCGGTGATAGCGTCCATGAAGACAGCGATAGCGCCGTCGCCAGTGACGTTGCAAGCAGTACCGAAGCTATCCTGGGCGATGTACAGAGCGATCATCAAGCCGCACATGGTCTCATCGAAGCCCAGCATGGACTGCAGAATACCCAGAGCAGCCATGACAGCGCCGCCGGGGACGCCGGGGGCAGCAACCATGGTCACGCCCAGCATCAGAATGAAGGGGAACATCTTGCCGAAGCCGATGGACTGATTGGTCATCACCATAACAGCCATAGCGCAGCTGGTCAGGGTGATGGTGGAACCAGACAGGTGAATGGTAGCGCACAGGGGGCACACGAACTCGGCCATACCGTCAGAGACACCGTTATTCTTGGTGCACTGGGTGGTAACAGGGATAGTAGCGGCAGAGGACTGGGTGCCGATAGCGGTGGTGTAAGCGGGCAGCATGTTCTTGATCAGAGCGAAGGGATTCTTCTTGGCAGCGCTGCCGGCCACGGTGTACTGGAACACGATGATGACCCAGTGCAGAACGAGGATCATAGCGAACACCTTGATGAAGGAGCCCATGATCTCCACGATGGTACCGGCATAAGCCAGCTTAGCGAAGATACCGTACACATGGAAGGGCAGCAGGGGGATGACGATGTTGCTGACCAGCTTGTCGATGATCTCAGCAAACTCGTTCATCACGGTCTTCATGGTGTTGCCCTTGATGACAGCCATGCCCAGGCCCAGGATGAAGGCCATCAGCAGAGCGGTCATAACGCCCATGATGGCGGGCATCTCAATGGTGAAGTAGCCGGAGAGCACAGTCTCCTCAGCGTTGGCGGCGTTCTCCATGAACATGCCAGCGTGGACCATGTGGGGATACAGCAGGGAAGCCACAACGAAGGCCAGAGTACCGGAGATGATGGTGGAACCGTAAGCCACACCGGTGGTAGCGGCCAGGGTCTTACCAGCGCCGGCGCCCAGGTCAGCAATACCGGGGGCGACGAAGCCAATGATGATCAGAGGGATCACGAAGTTCAGGAAGTTGCCGAAGATGCTGTTGTAGGTAGCGCCGATGCGGATGATGACCTCACCGAAGGCACCCATACCGGGGGTCACGAAACCGACCACGATACCGAGTACGATGGCGATGACCAGTTTGAGCAACAGGCTCATCTTTTTCTTTTCTTTCATTTCTCTCGTCCGTGTGATCTCACACGGACATCCTCCTTTTCTGATTTTCCTTTTTTCTCTTCTTTTATATCCAGCTGCTGCCGCTTACGCGTCCAGCAGAGAATATCCCTTTGCAGTCAGCTCATCCTTGATCTTCTGCACGTGATCGGCGTTCCGGGTCTCCAGGACCATGGACACCACACATGCGTTGACCTCGGAGTTCACATCCTCACGCTCGTGATGGATGCGGACCACGTTGGCGCCGGTGCCGCCGACAACGTTCAGCAGGTTGGCCAAGCTGCCGGCACGGTCAGCCAGCTTGGTGGTGATGGTAGCGAGACGGCCGCCGTAGGTCAGGCCGCGGGTGATGACGCGGGACAGGGTGGTCACGTCCACGTTGCCGCCGGAAACCACGCACACAGTCTTCTTGGTGGTGTCGACCTTGCCGGACATGCAGGCAGCCACGGGAGTAGCGCCAGCGCCCTCGGCAACAGTCTTCTGGACCTCCAGCAGAGCCAGAATAGCAGCGGCGATCTCGTCCTCGCTGACGGTGACGATCTCGTCCACATACTTCTGGCACATCTCGAAGGTCAGGCTGCCGGGAGTCAGCACATGGATGCCGTCAGCCAGGGTCGCGGCATCGGGCACAGTGGTGACCTTACCAGCCTGACGGGAAGCATACATGGAAGCCACAACGCCGGCCTGCACTCCGATGACCTTGCAGGAGGGCTTGAGCTGCTTGATGGCGAAAGCCACGCCGGAGATCAGACCGCCGCCGCCGATGGGGACCACGACCTGCTCCACTTCGGGGAGCTGCTCCAGAATCTCCAGACCGATGGTGCCCTGACCGGCAATGACATACGGATCATTGAAGGGATGCGCGAAGGTGTAGCCGTGCTCCTTGGAGAGACGCTCGGCCTCGCGGGCGGCGTCATCGTAAACGCCGGGGACCAGAACCACTTCAGCACCGTAGTTGCGGGTAGCCTCCACCTTGGAGATGGGAGCGCCCTCGGGCATGCAGATCACGGACTTGATGCCCAGCTTCGTGGCGGACAGAGCAATGCCCTGAGCATGGTTGCCGGCGGAGCAGGCGATGACGCCGTGAGAAGCTTCCTCCGGAGTCAGGGAACGGATCTTGTTGTAGGCGCCGCGGATCTTGAAAGCGCCGGTGAGCTGCAGGTTCTCAGACTTGATGTAAATGTTTTCGCCCAGCCGATTGGCATTTTCCAGCGGAGTCTTGCGGGCAATGCCCTTCAGAGACTCCTGGGCTTCCTGAATCATCTGTAAAGTTACCATAATAATCCCCCTATTTGTCTATGATTCAAAAACCACAATTAACTATACTGTCATTGTATGACGGACAGCGTTTGTTTTCAATACACATTTCCGCCAAATGTTCTTTCAATAAACACGCATTTTGCACAATATTGGCCTGATTATGGCCCTTTTTGGTTTCATTTTTGGCAAGAATGGCGTTCACTGGCGGACATTTGTGCATCATATCAAAAAGCAGGGGGAAAAGTTCAAGTTACATCGTGCACTTTTTCAAATGCACTTTCTTGATAATGCAGGGAGAATTAGCGGGATTTTAAGGCGGCCGAGCCATCGGCACAGCTGACTGCCGGACAACTCAAGTATGACTGATCCATTATATCAAAAAAACGGCACACTTATGTGTGCCGTTTTTCTGGTGACCCGGCGGGGATTCGAACCCCGGACCCACTGCTTAAAAGGCAGTTGCTCTGCCGACTGAGCTACCGGATCAGAGTAAAACACTTATTACCTATAAATCACAGGCCGAGAGGCCGTATTCATGGTCAATGGCAGGGACGGCTGGACTCGAACCAGCGAATGAGGGAGTCAAAGTCCCTTGCCTTACCACTTGGCTACGCCCCTAAGTGGAAAAAAGAAGGGACCGGGGATACCCCGGCCCCCTCATGTCTGGGGTGGGTGATGGGACTCGAACCCACAACACCTGGAACCACAATCCAGTGCTCTGCCAATTGAACTACACCCACCACATATAAAAACCGTTCAAGCCGACGCCGCCCAGAGAGCTGGTACGCCAGGAGGGACTCGAACCCCCGGCCCACTGCTTAGAAGGCAGTTGCTCTATCCAGCTGAGCTACTGGCGCAAATCTGGAGCAGGTGACGGGAATCGAACCCGCATCCCCAGCTTGGAAGGCTGGTGCCCTGACCATTGTGCTACACCTGCATTGCCCTCCGAGTAAATCGTCAGCTTGGTAAGGATACCACGGAAAGGCTTGATTGTCAAGCACTTGTTGGCAATTTCTTGTGATATTTGAAAGAATTATTCAGCCAGAGAAACGATAAACATTGCTTATGGGTTGGATAGAGGACATTACACACAGCGTTTCATTCGGCTGCCATCGGCTATCCCAGGCTGCGTTTGGTTGCCAAAAATTGCCACGAGAAGCGCTGTATTCCGCGAATTTTAAGTTTACTTAATTTTCGCCATAAGGCAGAGCAGAAAAAACACTTGCGTCACAGCCTTTAGCGCACCGAAATTGTTTGAAGGGACCAGCCGCAGTCCACGATCCCCCGTCTCTCTTTCGCAGACATCTGTTTCTGTTATGAGCGACAGTAAAGTATGCTATACTACATTATTATATTATATCGGATAAGACATCCGCAGCCACGGTATTCTTTTGGAAGGGGTGGGGCTGATATGAAAAAGAGGATCGTTCTGTGTCTGCTGGCGCTGGCGCTGCTGTCCGTGATGACAGGGTGCGGAAAGAAAAAGGACGCAGACCCGCTGACCGTGACGCTGTGGCATGTCTACGGCGGTGAGGTGGATTCCCCACTGAACGGTTTGATTGAGCAGTTCAACAGCACCATCGGCGTGGAGCAGAATATCCGGGTGAAGGTAGAGCTGGTCAGCAACAGCGGCAGCATCCATAAAAGCGTGCTGGCCGCCGCCAACAGTGACCCAGGCGCCCCTTCCCTGCCGGATATGTTCGTGTCCTACCCCAAAACGGTGCTGGCTCTCCCGGATCAGGACATGATCGTGGACTACCGGGACTATTTCAGTCCGGAGGAACTGGAAACATTTATCCCCGCCTTTGTGGAGGAGGGACAGATCGGCGGGCGGCAGGCCATTCTGCCCCTGGCCAAATCCACTGAGGTACTGTTCGTCAACCGGACGCTGTTTGACCGCTGGGCAGCCACCTCTGGGGCCAGTTATGACGATCTGACCACCTGGGAAGACATCTACGCCTTAGCGAAGCGGTATGCCGCGGATACTGGGAAGTGCTTTCTTGTCAACGACTATCACTTCAACTACTTTCAGGTAGGGGTGGAGTCGCTGGGGGAGAATTTTTTCCAAAGTGACGGCGTCCGCTTCGGCCCAGCCTTTGAGCGGGCATGGGAGCCTTACGCCCACGCGGCGCTGGAGGGCGGTGTGTGGTTACAGGACGGCTACGCCACGGAATCTCTCCGCACCGGCGATACCATTGTCTCCGTAGCGTCCTCTGCCAGTGTACTCTATTACTCCGACACGGTGACCTATCCCGACAACACCTCGGAGCAGGTGTCTATCACCTCCATGCCCTACCCGGTGTTTGACGGCGGCGAAAAACTGGTCATGCAGCGGGGCGTGGGAATGTGCACGACAAAATCCACCCCGGAGCGGGAAAAAGCGTGTATTACCTTTCTTAAATGGCTGACGTCGCCGGAGCGAAACGTGGAATTTGTCACCAGCCTCGGCTATATGCCGGTGACGTAGGAGGCATTTGATGCCTACCTTCCCGCCGCTGTGGAGCAGCTCAGCAACCCCATGTATGTCTCTCTGTATGAGACCTATCTCAAGATGCAGGAATCCTACACCTTCTATTACGCGCCGCAGATGGAGAACTATCTGGATCTGGAAACACGGTTTGAAAATCTGTCCCGGCTGAAGCTGATGGCTGGCCGTGCCCAATATCAGAAGGGCTCCAGTACGGCGGAGGAGTTGGTTTGGGACACGCTGGACAGCTTTAAGTTAGATTACGGTACATAAGAGAGGGAGCGCCAATGCGGCCAATCAGGGAAGCAATTCAAAAAAAGCGTGCAGCCGGTCCCAGTATGGGGCTGCGGCTGCTGCTGTACCGGTTCATCATGGTGCTGCTGCTGATGGCGGCGATTTTGTCTACCCTGATGGCCACTGGCGTGTTGTCCCATCCCGCGCATCAGCTGTCCGGAACGCTGGATATTCAGCAGAGGAACACCTACGCCGCTCTGGACTCCCAAATGGACGCACTAACAGCGCAAAGCATGGCTATGTCGGAAAAACTGGGAAAGGAACTGGACGTCTTTCTTGCCGCCAAGGGCATCGCCTTTGATGAACTGAACAACAATCCGGATACCATTGCGGAGTTGGAAAAGCGCCTGTATACGCCTTTAAGCAACACTCTGGGCGCAGCCTCGTGCAGTGGGATCTTCTTCGGTCTGAACGTCACCGCCAACACCTCTCTGCCAAATGCAGAGGATTTCCGGGCGGGGTTATACCTCCGCTATTCCGGCTTACAGCCAACGGTGGCCTCCGAGCAGGATGTGATCTGCTTCCGGGGTGCGGCGGAAACGGCCCGGAGCTTGCAGCTTCAAATGCACAACCGCTGGAATCCGGAGCTGAACGCCGCTCTGATCCCCGGCAGCGATCAGGTCACCGCCTATCAGGGGGCCCGACTGGCAGATGGCTGCCTGTGGACAAAACGCACAGAGCTGCCGGACACTTGGGAGCAGGTCATGCTGCTGTGCGTACCCATTTTGGATGGCGGCGGTACCGTAAGGGGCTTTTGCGGTGTAGAGATCAGCGATCTTTATTTCAGTCTTTCCCATAATACAGTCCCCAGCGCCTTCGGCAATATGCTGACGCTGGCAGCCCCCATAGACGGCGACAGCCTGCTTCTCTCCGGGGCCATGCTGGGTGCCACTGACGGCTCCCGCCTGACGGCCAACGGCATTCTGCACATCAGCGACGGAAAATACTACACCACTTACAGCGATGGGAAGAACACCTATCTGGGGCGGCACCAGCTTCTGGATGCTGCCACGTGGGACGGCATCCCCCTTGCCGCTGTGACGCTGGTGCCGGACGGGACCTTCCGCAGCTATGAAAAGGGGTCCCAGATCGCATGGTTCTTAGGAGCGGTTCTCTTTCTGCTGGCCATGCTGGTGGTGGCAACGGTGCTGTCCCGCCAATTCGTAAAGCCCATCAACAAAAGTCTGGCGGCAGTCCGGGGCGGTGCAGAGATGGTCGCTTCCGGTATCCCGGAGATCGACGAGCTGCTTGCCGCCATCCGTGATCGGCCAACGGGAACGCTGCCGCCGGATGTGGAGGCACGGCTGTGGGGCTTTGCAGAGCGGGCCAGTACGCTGACCGGCACGGAACGTACCATCCTGCAATATTATATGGACGGCTATACCGTTAAGGATATCCCGGAGCTGGCGTGTATCAGCGCCAGTACGGTCAAGACCCACAACCGTAACCTCTACCGCAAGCTGGAGGTGGACTCCTTTGACGAGCTGAAGGTATATATCGAATTGTTTGCAAGCTGCGGCCGCAGCAGTGAACTGCTGAACAAGTAAATATTTTAATGAGCAGAGTGCACAATCCGATTTGCAGCGGGTTGTGCACTCTGTCTGCGCCTAAGGGTGATTTTTGAGTTTCCAGGCAAAATTCACCCTTATCGAGGAGATCCCAAAACCTACTATAACTGTTTGGATCAACTATGCAAACGCGTAAAAAATGTGAAGGAGCAGACCGCAGGTACGGTCTTGCACACCGACCAAGGCGCAGTCTACTCCTCCAGAGCTTTCTCAAGGACTCATTCTAATTGTAACATAATTCGCTCAATGTCAAGAGCCGGAACACCTACGGACAACCCAATTATCGAATCTCTGAACGGATGGATGAAGGCCGAATTGATTCTGGATTTTGGTATCAGTAAAGTTTCCAGCCTCAAAAAGACACTGGATCAATATGTCCTATACTTTAACTCCGAACATTTTGCCGCTGCCTTGGATTACAAAACCCCAATCCAGTACAGAACTGAATTGGGGTTCTGATGCTATGACTTTTTATTCGTGTCTACTTTTACTTGACAGATGCACTTCGTAAAGAAGCCTCCCCCTTTTGGTTTTTCACATTCCATTCGTTATCCTGTTAAACAAGACAGAGCGGCTGCAAACCGAAGTTTGCAGCCGCTCTCAGCGTGTCGAAAAGGTTTTCCGCCCCGCTGACCCTATTTTCCGAACTTTATAAAAGTTCTGAAAATGTTTGATTTCAATGGCGCAGGACACCCTTCTTGGGTTTCCCGCGCACACCCTTCCTTTCCATCGAGGGAAAATTACCTCTTTATCGGCAAAACCAGATCGGCTGCAAACCTCGGTTTGCAGCCGATCTGTCTTAATAATAAGCATAATAAGCATCTGAACGTCTGTGTTTGAGGTGTTTTACGCCTTGGATTCGTCAATGTAGCTGTACAGAGTGTACTTGGAGATACCGAAGAACTTGCATACCCGGTCGCCGCTCTTGGTGATGAGGAAGGCTCCGGTCTCATTGAGAAACTGCACCGCCTTGACCTTATCCTCCTTGTTCATCAGGGCCACCGGCTTACCCACCACCTTCACGCTCTGCTCGATCAGCTCATCCAGCAGATCAGAGACATTCCGGGCAATCGGCTCCGGCTCCTTCTCGTCCTTTTCAGTGGCGGTAAACTGCTTGATCGCATTCTCCATGGCCAGCATCAGGGTGATATCGTAGTTGATGCCGAAGATGCCAATGGGGGCACCGTCATCATCTCGGATATAGATGGTGGTGGATTTCAGGATCTTCCCATCCTTGGTCCGGGTCAGATAGGACAGGTGATCGTGGAGCTGTTCGGGGTTCCCCCGCAGGGCTTCCAGAACCACATGGGAGGGCCCGTCCCCCACCTTGCGTCCGGTGACGTGTCCGTTTTCAATGGCAACGATGGACCGTTCCGGGTCATTGGTGGCAAGATCGTGAACCACCACCTCGCAGTTGGGGCCGAATTGACTGGCGATCCCCTTTGCCAGCGTCAAGAGAAATTGCAGCGTAGATGCATTCGGCACGTAAATGCCCTCCTTTTCCGGTCCGCAGCAGAAACGCCCCAAAAAGAACAGGGCAAACTATGGAATACACGGTCTGATCCGTTGCCGCTGACAGGCCTGCCATGATTATTCCATTATTGTATCATAATTTTAATGAGTTTCAACCATTTTTTTGAGACCTAAAAATTTTTAATTTTCTCGTTAGAGTATCTGGGCCGTCAAGCAGATTGCAGCAGGAGCGATATATCCGAAAACAAGTCAGATCTCCCTCCACTCACGAAGTGGCCTTCCGTAAAAAGCAAGGGCACTTCCAAACCTTCCATGCATGGAAAGCCGGGGAAATATCCCTGCTGCGGAGGCCCGATTTTTGGAAAAAACAGCCTTGCGCACAGGTTCCGCAAGAGGAACCAAAAAAAGTTTTAGCTTTACAGCATTTTTTTGAGTTTTTCTGCTTGACAACCGAAGAACACATGCTATGATGGTCTCAGAAAGCTAAATAAATTTTGCCATGAAGTAAAAAGATTTTGGAGGCGAGTATTCCATGAAAGATCAGCTCAAATGGGTCCTCAATCATATGCCGAAGAGTGACGATCAGCATCTGGATGTGATGTCCCTGCCCAATGTGGCCAAGGCCCGCTCCTTCCACGGGTCCTTCCCCCAGTACTCCATCACCCCTCTGGCGCAGCTGGACGGTATGGCACAGTATCTGGGGCTGGCGGGTGTGTATGTGAAGGATGAGTCCTACCGGTTTGGTCTCAACGCCTTCAAGGTGCTGGGCGGCTCCTTCGCCATGGCCCGGTACATCGCCGGCGAGATGGGCCGGGACGTGTCCGAAATGAATTACAGCTACCTGACCAGCGAATCCTTCCGTAAGGAATTCGGTCAGGCCACTTTCTTCACCGCCACCGATGGCAACCATGGCCGCGGCGTGGCATGGGCGGCCAACAAGCTGGGCCAGAAGTCGGTGGTACACATGCCCAAGGGCAGCAGCAAGTCCCGCTTTGACAATATCGCCAAGGAGGGCGCCAAGGTCACCATCGAGGAAGTCAACTACGATGACTGTGTGCGTATGGCTGCTGCGGAAGCCGCACAGACGGAACACGGCGTCATCGTGCAGGATACCGCCTGGGACGGCTACGAGGAGATCCCCTCCTGGATCATGCAGGGCTACGGCACCATGGCCAATGAGGCCGCCGACCAGCTTCGTCAGTGCAGCGTAAACCGTCCCACCCACGTGTTCGTCCAGGCCGGCGTCGGCTCTCTGGCCGGTGCGGTGGTGGGCTTCTTCGCAAACCTGTTCCCCAACGATCCCCCCAAGTTCGTGGTAATGGAGGCCGAGGCGGCTGACTGCCTGTATCAGGGCGCGCTGGCCAATGACGGCAAGCCCCGCATCGTCACCGGTGATCTGAAAACCATCATGGCCGGTCTGGCCTGCGGCGAACCCAACACGATCTCCTGGGACATTCTGCGGAACCATGTGTCCGCCTTCATCTCCTGCCCCGATTGGGTCAGCGCCAAGGGTATGCGGATGCTGAGTTCCCCCGTCAAGGGCGACCCCCGCGTGGTGTCCGGCGAATCCGGCGCCGTGGGCATGGGTGTTCTGGACGCCATCATGTGTGATGACACCTACAAGGAGCTGCGGGACGCTTTGGAGCTGGACCGGCACAGCCGGGTGCTCATGTTCTCCACTGAGGGCAACACCGATCCCGAAAAGTATCGCCGGGTGGTGTGGGATGGCGAGTATCCCACCGACGACACCTCGCAGAAGCCTTACTGAATGCACGGTCCGGAAACGGATACGATCAAGGTTTAAGAAATAAAATTGGAGGTTACTACCATGGATTTTGAGAAGATCAAAGCAGCCGCTCAGGCCTATCAGGCCGATATGACCCGCTTTCTGCGGGACATGATTTCCCACCCCAGCGAAAGCTGCGAGGAGCGTGAGGTCGTTCACTGCATCAAGGCCGAGATGGAAAAGCTGGGCTATGACAAGGTGGAGATCGACGGTCTTGGCAACGTCATCGGCTGGATGGGTGACGGCGACAAGATCATCGCCATCGACTCCCACATCGACACCGTTGGCGTGGGCAACATCGACAACTGGACCCATGACCCCTACCAGGGCTACGAGGATGATCAGGTCATCTACGGTCGCGGCGGCTCCGACCAGGAGGGCGGCATGGCCTCCGCCACCTACGGCGTCAAGATCATGAAGGATCTGGGTCTGATCCCCGCCGGCTATAAGATCATGGTGGTAGGCTCCGTTCAGGAGGAGGACTGCGACGGTATGTGCTGGCAGTACATCGTCAACAAGTACTTCCCCGCCAACGGCATCAAAAAGGAGCAGGTGGAATTCGTTATCTCCACCGAGCCCACCGACGGCGGCATCTACCGCGGCCACCGCGGCCGCATGGAGATCCGTGTGGACGTGAAGGGCGTTTCCTGCCACGGCTCTGCACCCGAGCGTGGTGACAACGCCATTTACAAGATGGCCGACATTCTTCAGGAAGTCCGCGCGCTCAACGAGAACGGTGACGGCCCCTCCAACGAGATCAAGGGCCTCGTGAAGATGCTGAATCCCGCATTCAACCCCGAGCATTACGAGGACGCTCAGTTCCTTGGCCGGGGCACCTGCACCACCTCCCAGATCTTCTACACCTCTCCCTCCCGCTGCGCTGTGGCTGACTCCTGCTCCATCTCCATCGACCGCCGCATGACTGCCGGCGAGACCTGGGACTCCTGCCTGGAGGAGATCCGCCAGCTGCCCAGCGTAAAGAAGTACGGCGACGATGTGAAGGTCTCCATGTATATGTATGACCGGCCCTCCTGGACCGGCGAGGTCTACGAGACCGAGTGCTACTTCCCCACCTGGATCAACAAGGAAAACGCCGCCCACGTGCAGGCTCTGGTGGATGCCCACCATGCGCTGTACGGTGAGGAGCGCATTGGCCCCGACGGCGCGATGCACCTGCGTCACCGTCCCCTGATTGACAAGTGGACCTTCTCCACCAATGGCGTAGCCATTCAGGGGCGTTACGGCATCCCCTGCGTTGGCTTCGGCCCCGGTGCGGAGTCTCAGGCCCACGCCCCCAATGAGATCACCTGGAAGCAGGATCTTGTGACCTGCGCCGCCCTGTACGCCGCCGTGCCCGGTCTGTACAAGGAGGAGAACAAGACTGCCGATGTCTCCCAGTTCCGGGCCGGCAAGACCAACAATGACATTCAGTAATTCGCACAGAAACCGTTTCAGACCGTTTCTTCCAAGCACAAAATATAGATTTATAAAGGAGCCAATTATCATGGACGCTACTCTGCAGAAATATATCGACAAGCTGAACGCCCTGAACTTCAAAGAGATGTACGAGGGTGACTTCTTCCTGACCTGGGACAAGTCCGATGACGAGCTGGAAGCCGTCTTTACCGTGGCGGATGCCCTGCGCTATATGCGCGAGAACAACATCTCCACCAAGATCTTCGAGTCCGGTCTGGGCATTTCCCTGTTCAGGGACAACTCTACCCGCACCCGTTTCTCCTTTGCCTCCGCCTGCAACCTGCTGGGCCTGGAGGTCCAGGATCTGGACGAAGGCAAGAGCCAGATCGCTCACGGCGAGACTGTCCGCGAGACTGCCAACATGATCTCTTTCATGGCTGACGTCATCGGCATCCGTGACGATATGTACATCGGCAAGGGCCACACCTATCAGAAGGAAGTGGCTGAGGCCGTGACCCAGGGCCACAAGGACGGCGTTCTGGAGCAGAAGCCCACCCTGGTCAACCTGCAGTGCGATATTGACCACCCCACCCAGTGCATGGCCGACATGCTGCACATCATTCACCACTTTGGCGGCGTGGAGAACCTGAAGGGCAAGAAGATCGCTATGACCTGGGCTTACAGCCCCTCCTACGGCAAGCCCCTCTCCGTGCCTCAGGGCGTCATCGGCCTGATGAGCCGTTTCGGCATGGACGTGGTGCTGGCTCACCCCGAGGGATACGAGGTCATGCCCGAGGTGGAGGAGGTCGCCAAGGCCAACGCCGCCAAGACCGGCGGTTCCTTCACCAAGACCAACTCCATGGCCGAGGCCTTCAAGGACGCTGATATCGTCTATCCCAAGAGCTGGGCTCCCTTCGCCGCTATGGAGAAGCGCACTAATCTGTACGCTGAGGGCGACGCCGACGGCATCAAGGCTCTGGAGAAGGAACTGCTGGCCCAGAACGCCGATCACAAGGATTGGTGCTGCACCGAGGAACTGATGAAGACCACCAAGGACGGTAAGGCCCTGTATCTCCACTGCCTCCCTGCCGACATCAACGATGTTTCCTGCAAGGACGGCGAGGTAGAGGCCTCCGTGTTTGACCGCTACCGCACCCCCCTGTATAAGGAAGCTTCCTACAAGCCCTATATCATCGCCGCCATGATCTTCCTGGCTAAGGTGAAGGATCCTCAGGCCACGCTGAAGGCTCTGGAGGAGCGCGGGATCGCCCGTTGGTTCCAGAAGTAAATCTTCTCAGAACACGCTGTATTTTACAGGCTTTCCGCCTGACATCCCTTTTCCATTCCGGAGGCCCGTCTGCATAGGTCAACCTGCCTGTATCTGTGCGGACGGGCTCCATCATTTTCACCAGCGGCACCCCCGCAACACGGGGCATCTATTGCCGTTTTTGCTCCAAAATGTATAGAATCTAAACAAATTGAGGTGTTTTTCATGGGTAAGCGTATTGTGATCGCGCTGGGCGGCAATGCTCTGGGCAGCAATCTCCCTGAGCAGATGATCGCCGTAAAGCAGACTGCCAAGGCCATCGTCGACCTGATTGAAGAAGGACATGAGGTCATCATCGCCCACGGAAACGGCCCCCAGGTGGGCATGATCCAGAAAGCCATGGCCGAGCTGACCCGCTCCGAGCCGGAAAAGTACATTCCCTGTCCCCTGTCCGTATGCGTGGCCATGAGCCAGGGCTACATTGGTTATGACCTGCAAAACGCGCTGCGGGAAGAACTGCTGGACCGCGGCATCCAAAAGGGTGTAGCCACCGTGCTTACTCAGGTTGAGGTGGACCCGAATGATGAGGCGTTCCACAACCCCACCAAACCCATCGGTGCTTTCATGACCAAGGAGGAAGCCGACAAGATGGTGTCCGAACGCGGCTACAACGTCATCGAAGATGCCGGCCGCGGATACCGCCGGGTGGTCGCCTCTCCCAGACCTCAGTCGATCATTGAGATCCAGTCCATCCGTGATATGGTAGAGGCTGGGCTGGTGGTGGTGGCCTGCGGCGGCGGCGGAATTCCCGTCTACAAGACTGAGGGGCACCATCTGAAGGGCGCCGCCGCTGTTATCGACAAGGACTTCGCCTCCTGCGTACTGGCTCAGCAGGTGGAAGCCGACACCCTTATCATCCTCACTGCCGTAGAAAAGGTTGCTATCAACTTCGGCAAGCCCGATGAAAAGTGGCTGGATTCCCTGACTCCTGACGAGGCCCGCAAGTACATCGGTGAGGGCCACTTCGCCCCCGGCTCCATGCTGCCCAAGGTGGAGGCCGCCGTGGAGTTTGCCGAAAGTGCCCCTGGCCGCTCCGCCCTCATCACTCTGCTGGAAAAGGCCAAGGACGGCGTAGCCGGCAAAACCGGCACCGCCATCCACCAGTAAACGCGCACAAAACCGAGGCTGTTGCAGCAACAGCCTCGGTTTTTATCAAAAACTGCGGGCACTTCTGGTCAATTTCGTCCCGAAATTCCTTTTGCCAAAATTTTGTGTTAATACTTGTATTTCCCTGTTTATGCGGCTATAATACAAATTAGAGATGTTGAGAGAAGCGTATGACGGGAGCGTCATGCGCTTTTATTATTACGTGTAAGGAGAGAATCATATGAAACGCCCACTTTTGCTTGCGCACCGCGGTTTTTCCGGCAATTACCCGGAGAACAGCCCTTTGGCCTTCCAGATGGCAGTGGAAAAGACCGCTGCCGACGGTTTTGAAAGCGACGTCCACATCACCAAAGACGGCAAGCTGGTGATTTTTCATGATGCCTCTGTGGAGCGCACCTCCAACGGCACCGGCTTCATCAAGGACATGACCTATGATGAGCTGCTCTCGCTGGATATCGGTGCTTGGAAGTCTCCGGAATTTGCAGGTCAGCATATCTGGACCTTTGGCCAGCTGCTGGACTTCTGTAAGGAGACCAAGATGCTGCTGAACATGGAACTGAAAAACTACGAGGTGTTTTACGAGAACCTGGAGCAATGGGTGATCGACGAGATCTGCAAACGCCAGATGCAGGAGCAGGTGTTCGTTTCCTCCTTCAACCATATCTCCATGCAGCATTTCAAGGAGCTGTGCCCGGACATTGAAACCGGCCTTCTGTATGATAAGCCCTATCTGGACATGGAACATTATGTCCAGCGCTCCAATGCCGACAATATGCATCCCCGGTATATGCTTCTGCAATATCAGCCGGAGCTGATGGAGTTGTTTCACGGCCGGGGCATGAAGGTCAACACCTGGACGGTAAATGACGAGGAGAACATGAAAGATATGATCGCCCGGGGCGTAGACTGCATCATCTCCAACCACCCCGATGTGCTGTGCCGCGTAGCGGATGATGTCTGCGACTGAAAAACACTCCCGCATTGCATTTTGCAATGCGGGAGCTCTTCTTGATCCCAGATTTATCTTTATAACGAAAAACACCTGAAATCGTTCGGATTTCAGGTGTTTTTCTGGAGCTGCTGACCAGATTTGAACTGGTGACCTCATCCTTACCAAGAGATTTTTGGCGTTTTTTATAATAATTTCCGTTTGTTTTTAGTCGTTTCTATTCCGAACAACATCGTTTCCAGAACTTTTGCGAAGTGCAGTCTCCGTTGTTTCCACGCTTGTCTGTGGTGAAACTGTGGTCAACCAGCGATTTGTGTAGACAGTGCCTGCGCAAATCGCATCGACTCAGCGTCACAGATAACACCGCAGTTTCTTCGAAAGTCGATATAGTCATCAGGAGGTTGGTATCACAATTTGATACCAACCTCTTTGCCAAAACAGGCGTAATAGCCCATTCATATTTTGGGCCGCTGTAATCAATAAGAGTTAGTTCTCCATCACAGAATTCTCCGCCGACTGCTCCAACATGAGGAAACGATCAAAGTCGCTCTCGTAGAGTCGATCCTGAATAATTCGATATTTCTCAAACTCTGTTTCGGCATGAAGCTTTGCCTGCTCCGCGCTGATTTTACCGGGTCCCGTCAGCAGTTCGTTTCCGTTAAACTCCAAGAACCCGTCCAGACGCTTCGCCCAATCCTCCATACTCATAGGAATTTTGCGTTCAGCCTGAAGCTCGGCATAGTCCAAATAGAGAGACACGATCCGTTCCAGATATGACATTTCCTTTTCGCTCAAATAGTTCTTGGCTACGGTCACATCAGCCTTTACGATTTTTCCGTCTGGTGCATTTTCCCAGGTTGCCAGCCCCATGTGTTCCTTCGCCGCATCAGCCCGCTCCACGATCAACTCTGCCGCTGTGTGGCGATGAACGGCATAATGCAGCTTGTTCTGCACGGTCTGGAAAAACAGACGAGTGGTCCTTGCATCCTTGTCGTAGTCGAAATCTGTAGCGTAGAAGTCCGTGACCTTTTGATCGAATTTCCGCTCAGCCAGCCGGATTTCACGGATGTACTGGAGCTGACGCTCAAAGTATTCATCTGTGAACATATGTCCTTTTTTCAGGCGTTCCTTATCCATGGTCCAGCCTTGGATGGTATGGTCTTTCACGATCTGCCTCGCCCATTTGCGAAACTACACCGCACGGGGATTATTGACCTTAAATCCAACAGCGATGATCATTTGAAGCGTGTAATGCTTCAGTTCTCTCGTTGGTGTCGATGCGCAGATACCGGCAGCCATGCTCCCGGGCGTACTGCTCGTAAAATGCGGCGAAGGCGCGGCCAAGGCCCCGTTTTCCGGCCTGCGGATCGACGGCCAGCGTGTGCAGGACCATGATCTGGTCATCCGGCGCGTCGTACTGCCACGGAGCGCCCGCGTAAACGTCCGCCTGAAGCCGGTTGAAGATGCCGGTGCCCACCACGGCGCCGTCCGCCTCCTCCACGAACAGGTCGCCCCGCTCCAGCGCCGCCTCAGCGGTGGAGCGCACGGGGTACACGCCCCGCACCCAGCCCACCTGCGCGGGGCCGGCCTCCTCTGCGTCGTGGACGTGCTCATAGACCCGGACCACGGCATCCAGATCTGCGGCATCGGCCTTCCGAATGGTGATCTCCATGAAAAACACTCCTTTGCGTCTTTGCGTCGGCCCGGCGGCGCTCCGCCGGTCACTGGCAGCGCTTCTGATACTCCGATGGGGACATCCCCACGCTTTTTTTGAACGCGCTGCTGAAATAGGTGATGTCCCGGTAGCCCACGGACTCCGCCACCTCGTAGACCTTTACGCGGCAGTCCCGCAGAAGCTCCGTGGCCTTGTGCATCCGGTAGTTGGTGAGATAGGCCGAGAGCGTGTAGGACGTCTCCTTCTTGAAAACATGGCTCAGATGCCCGTCGCTGACGCCCAGACTGCGGGCCACGGACGAGACGCTGATATCCGGGTCGTTGTAATGCTCGGAAAGATAGGTCAGCGCCTCCCGGACGTATTTGCTCTTTTCCGGCCCCTGCCCCTCCGGCAGGACCGGGGCGGCGGGAGCCGCCGGGGCTGCGGCCTGGGCGCGGCTGCGGATGCGGGCGATGGTCTCCTCCAGCTCCCCGTCGTGAAAGGGCTTGAGCAGGTAGTCCGCAGCGCCCAGCTTCAGCGCCGACTGGGCGTAGGAAAAGTCGCTGTACGCGGTGAGAAAGACCACGTGGGCCCGGTTCCCCTCCTCCCGCAGGCGGCGGAGCATCTCGATGCCGTCCAGCTTGGGCATGCGGATGTCGGTGACGATCAGGTCCGGGCGGTAGCGGCGGATGACCTCCAGCCCCTCCTCGCCGTTGGCGGCCTCGCCCACCACGGCGCAGCCCGCCCCGGCCCAGTCCACCGTCAGCACGATACCCTTGCGGACCAGCTCCTCGTCCTCCACGACGACGACCTTCAGCATGGCGGTTCCTCTCCTTTCCTGAAAACCGGAAGTGTGATGCGGATGCACGCGCCCTCGCCCTGCACGGGGACGAAGCGGACGCCCCGGTCCGGTCCGTACCGGATGCGCAGGATGGCGTCCACATTGTGCAGGCCGAAGTGCCCGCCGGGCCGGGGCGCGCCGTCCCGATACTGGGCCAGGACCTCCTCCGGCACGCCGCAGCCATTGTCCCGGACGGTGAGGATCAGGTCCTCCTCCGTGCGGTAGGCGCTGATGCGGATCTCGCCGCCGGAGCGGTCCCGGAAGCCGTGCAGAATGGCGTTTTCCACCAGCGGCTGGAGCATCAGCTTCGGCACCGGCACGTCCCGCAGCGGCTCGTCCACCTCCACCGTCAGGGCGAACGCGCCGGAAAAGCGGATGTTCTGGATCTCCACGTACCGCTCCACAAGGCGCAGCTCCTGCCGCAGAGGGACCAGCTCATCGGCGGAGATGCTGCTGCGCAGGATGTCGGCAAGGTCGGCGGAGATGGTGGCGATCTCCGGGGCCTGATGGATCTTGCCCATCCACTTGATGGTGTCCAGCGTGTTGTACAGGAAGTGGGGGTTGAGCTGGGCCTGCATCATGCGGATCTGAGCCTCGTTCAGCTCCCGCTGCTGGCGCAGGGAGTCCTTCAGATTCTGCCGCAGGCGCTGGGCCATCCGGTTGAACCGACCGGAGAGCTGGCCCATCTCGTCGATGCGGCGGTTGTCCAGCTGGACGTTCAGGTTGCCCTCCTCCACCTCGCGCATGGCGCTGTTGAGGGCGCGGATCGGCTCAAAGAGCTGGCGGCTGAAGCGCATGGACGCCAGCACGCACAGCCCCAGGCACAGCAGCAGGGAAAGCCCCGCCACCAGATACATCAGTTCGGCGGTGCCCTCGGTCATGGGCTTGGGCTGCTGGAGCACCAGACAGAAGCCGGAGCGCGGCTCCTGCCGGACGAAGTAATCATAAGCGCCGTGGCTGTCGGAGAGGGCCTGTCCGGCCAGAAGCTGGCTGCGCAGGCGGGCGGCCAGCGTCTTGGCGGGGAGGTCGGACGAGGCGTACACCTGATCCCAGAAGGGGTCCAGCAGCAGAAGGCGGCTGGTGGCGGTGTGCTGCCCGTCGAAAAGCGCGGTGAGCTGGGCGGCGGTGACGTCCGCCACCACGTATCCCAGCGGAACGCTGCCCCGCCGGACGGCGCAGGCCGCCTGAATGCAGGCGGAGCTTTTGGACGATGCGCCGCGGTAGACCACGCCGCCGTCCGCCGCCGCGGCCAGCAGCCCCCAGCGGGGGGAGAGGGAGCCGGAGGCGGGCTGGCTGGAGGTGGAGTAGAGCTGGCGGCCGTCCGCGCCGTAAACGGAGAGACTGGCCCCGCCGAGGACCGGCGCGGCCGCGCGGTACAAAACGGAGTAGACGCGCTGCTCGTCCAGCTCGGAGCGGTCCAGCGCCGCCGCCACCGCCGGCTCGGCGCAGAGCTTTTCCATGACGGTCTCGCAGTCGGACAACAGCCCGCTCAGCTCGCCGGACATGGCGTCAAGCTGCGTCTCGGCGGCGTCCGCCGCGCTGCGGGTCAGCGAAAGGCGGAAGATGTTGAGCATCAGCAGCGTGCAGATCAGCAGGGGCAGGATGCCGATGGCCAGAAAGCTGGTGAGCAGCTTCTGGCGGAAGGAGGCGTTTTTCATGACGGCGCGTCCTCCCGCAGAAGCTCCGGCCAGCGGGCGGAGAAGGCGTCCTTCAGCTCCGCCGCCCAGCGGACGGGATAGTCGATGAGCGCCAGCTCGTCCGCAGGGGGCAGCGCGTCGCCGTCGGACACGTCCGTGCGGACGCTGCGGCGGGAGAACTGGCTGACCACCAGCTCCTGCACGTCCCGGCTCTGGGCAAAGTCCAAGAAGGCCCGGGCGTTGTCCGGATGGGGTGCGCCCGCGATCAGGGCGCTGCCGTCCGGCACGGCGCTGGTCCCCTCCTCGGGGTAGACGATGGCGATATCCGCTCCCTGAGCCTGACGCTTCAGGGCGGTCTCCTCCAGCGTCACGCCCACGCGGCAGCTTCCGCCGGCCACCGCGGCCACCACGTCGCCGGAGTCCGGCAGGACCCGGCCCTCCAGCTGGACGGCAAGGCGGTCCAGCTGGTCCCAGTCGTCGCCGGGGATGGCGCAGAGCATGGTGGCCGCCGCCGTGTAGCTGGAGCCGGACACAGTGGGGTCCGCCAGCGCGATGGAGCCGGACCACCGGCCGCTTAGCAGGCTCTCCCACCCGGTCAGCTCGCCGGGGGAGACCAGCTTGGTGTTGTAGATCAGCACCACGGGGAGGGAGGAAAAGGGCGTCCACAGGTCGTCCGCCGGGCGCAGGCCCGGGCGGATCAGGTCCGCCTCGGCGCAGGCGTAGGGCTGAAAGTAGCGCTCATAGGCCGTCAGGCTCTCCACGCCGCCGCCGAAGATCACGTCGCACACCGGCGCGTCCGCCTCGCCCGCGATGCGGGCAAGCAGCTCGTTGGTGCCGCCGGTGACCACCTCGGCCCAGATGCCGGTGCGGGCTTCAAACTCCTTGACAATGGGGCCGTAAACCTCCTCCTTATGAGAGGTGTAGATCACGACCCGGTCGCTCTCCGCCGGGGCCAGCGCCGCCGCAGACTGGCCCGGGGAGCCGGCACAGCCGGTGAGCAGCAGCGCGGTCAGCGCGAGGATCAGGCATCGTCTGCCCATGGCGCGTCCTCCTTTCGGGTTGGATTGAGCGGTCAGACCAGCTCCAAAAGCTCCGGCAGGGACCGGATTTCGTGGTCCGCAAGGCCCTCCGCCGCAGCGGCGGGGCCGAGGGCGGCGCTGGAAAAGCCGCCGCAGCGGGCGGCGCGGACGCCTGCGGCGGCGTCCTCTACCACCAGCGCTTCCGCCGGGGAGACGCCCAGCGCCTGCGCGGCCTTTAAAAACACCTCCGGGTCCGGCTTGGACCGGGCGATCTGCGTCCCGTCCACCACGGCGTGGAAATACGGCGTCAGGCCGGTGCGCTCCAGAATGAAGCGGGCATTTTTGCTGGAGCTGGCCACCGCCAGCAAAAGCCCACGCTCCCGCAGGGCCTTGAGCGTGACTGTTGTATCCGGGGCGACGTCCGCCGGGGTCATTTCGGCGATGAGGGCGCGGTAGCGCTCGTTCTTCTCCGCGGCGAGGGCTTCCTTCTCCGCCGGGGTGAAGCTGCGGCCGCAGCCCTCCAGCACGATGTCCAGCGCCTCCATCCGGGAGACGCCACGCAGCCGCGCCGCGGCGCGCCCGTCAAAGGGGATGCCGAGACGGACCGCCAGCGCACGCCACGCCTTGTCGTGGGCCTGATCCGTGCGGACCAGCACGCCGTCCAGATCAAAGATCACTGCGCGCATGAGAGGATCGCCTCCAATTCGTTGCACACGTCCCGGCAGGATCGGGGCGCTTCCCGGACCGCGGCGGCGCGGGAGTCCGCCAGCGTCCGGCGCAGCGCACCGTCCGCCTGCTCCATGAGATAGCACCGGCCCGCCATGTCCAGCATGGCCTGATCGTTCCAGTTGTCGCCGAAGGCCGCCGTCTCCTCCGGCGAAACGCCCAGTGCGCCGCACATCTCCGCAAGGCCGGTGCCCTTGGTGGCGATGGAGAAGTCCAGCCACACAAGGCCCGCCACCGCCATGTGGAACGGCTCACCCCAGCGGGGGGCGAGGAGCGCGGCGGGGCCGGCCATCCCGTTGGGACAGTAGGCCGCGATCTTCACGATCTCCTCCGGCACGTCCTCGGGCCGGTCCACCATGGTCACGAGATTCCCGTGGTTCACGGCCATCTCGTGGACCAGCTCCGGGCCGCAGCCGCACAGATAGTTGAGGTTCTGCCCCTCGATGATGACGTCGCAGCCGGGAATGTCCATGATGGCGCGGGACAGGGCCAGCGCCTCCTGACGGGGCAGGAGCGTCTTGCTCAGGAGGGGCGCGCCCTCCTCCGTTCCGGGGCCGTACAGCACGGCGCCGTTTTCACACAGAAAGCACATCTCGTCCGCCACGGGGGCGAACAGCGTGCGCATGGAGTGGTACTGCCGGCCGGAGGCGGGACAGAACAGGATATTCCGCTCCCGCAGGCGGCGGATCAGGGGAAACAGCCGCTGGGGCATGACGGTCTCGTCATAGGGCAGCAGCGTGCCGTCGATATCGGATGCAATGAGACGGATCATAAAACGCTCCTTTTGGGGATCAGGATGGAAAACGGAGAAAAGAGGCCCCGGCAGGGGGCCTCTTTCCCGACAGCGCCCGGCCGAGGGACCGGGGCGGATTTACTTCACGCTCAAAGAGCCTTGCGCGATCATCCGGCGGTTCCTACGACTGAATAATACCACGCCGTCGCCCTGAAAGTCCAGACGGATTTTCTGGCCGATGCGGTAGAGCACGCCGCCGAACACCACGCCGGTGAGCAGGAAGCTGCCCACCCGGACCTTCACCGTGGTCTCCATGCCGGTGGGCATGGCGGAGTAGATCTCGCCTTCGATGGCGCCGGAATCGCTCAAACGCAGGAACTCCGGCCGCACGCCGAGAACAAAGTCCCCGTCGGTCAGGGCCGCCTCGTCGCCGAAGTCCTCCGTCTCGTTGACGCGGGCCACGTGATAGCGGAACAGCACGTCCTTGTTGCCCTTTTCCACGCTCTTCTTGTCCAGCGCCCGGGCGTTTTCCGCGTCTCTGCGGGCCTTGTCCTCCGCGTCCGCGCGCTCGTACCACGCGGCCACGTCCAGCGGCTCCTTGGGACGGAAGGAGAGCTGCATTCCGTCCAGCGCGGAGAGGGTCAGCGTTCCGTCGGACTGCTGGGCGCCGCTGGCGTCGATGAAGTTGATGGCGGGGTTGCCCACGAAGTCCGCCACGAACACGTTATTGGGCTTGGCGTACACGTCCAGCGGCGCGTCGTACTGCTGGAGGACGCCGTTTTCGATCAGGCAGATCTTGGTGGCCAGCGTCATGGCCTCCATCTGATCGTGGGTGACGTAGATAAAGGTGGAGCCGGTGTCGATGTGCAGGCGCTGAAGCTCGGAGCGCATCTCAAGGCGCAGCTTCGCGTCCAGATTGCTCAGCGGCTCGTCCATGAACAGCACCGTCGGCTCCGGAGCCAGCGTCCGGGCGATGGCCACGCGCTGCTGCTGGCCGCCGGACAGCTCGGAGGGATAGCGGTCCATGAACATGCCGATCTTCACGATCCGGGCCACGCGGCGCACGGACAGGTCGATCTCCTCCGGCGTCAGCTTGCGCACGGTGGTGACGGGCTTGCCGTCCTTTTCGTACTCAAAGCGGTCGTTGAGCGTGCAGCCGGCGGCGGCCTTGTCCCGGGCGGACTTGAGCGCGGCCTCCAGCTCCGGGCGGCGGGCCTGCGCCACGGTGCCCGGCTCCATGGACTCGTGGAGCTTGTAGCTCATCAGGGTCTTGGCGGCGTAGATGGAAATCTCATAGCGGTCGATCAGCTTGATCTGGGCCTTGTTCACGTCCAGCTTGCCCTTTTTGTCCACGCACTCCACGATGGTCTTTACCACGTCGTCCGGCTTCTGCAGGACGCGCAGCAGCGTTGCGGCGCGGCTGGCGTCCGGGTCGAACTTGGGCAGCTCTTCCTTGATATTGGAAAGGCCGAAGGAGATGTTCTGGTAGACGGTCATGTTGGGCCAGAGGGCGTAGTTCTGGAACAGGAAGCCCACCTTGCGCTTGTTGGGCGGGATATTGATGCCGGCCTCGCTGTCATACACGACCCGGCCGCCGATGGTGATGCGGCCGCTGGTGGGAGTCTCCAGTCCCGCGATCATGCGCAGGGTGGTGGTCTTGCCGCAGCCGGAGGGCCCCAGCAGCGTGACGAAGGCGTTGTCGTCGATAACCAGATTCAGGTCGTCCACAGCGTAGAATTTATCCCAGCGTTTGGTTACGTGGGTCAATACGATCTCAGGCATGATTTAACCTCCTATTCCCTTATCAAGGCTTGCGCCGGTGACCTTGTTGACGAGGGTGTTGCAAATCAGAATGGTGACGATCAGGATCAGGTTGATGCCGCTGGAGAAGGCGTACAGACCCATTTCGTCGAAATAGTCCAGCGTGGTGGAGAGGATGAAGCCCTGAACGCACAGCAGCATGAACAGGCTCAGCTCGCGCAGGCAGGTCATGAACGGCAGCAGATAGCCGCTGATGATGGAGGACTTTTGAATGGGGATGATGATGCGGGTCATCCGCTTGCTCCACGGAATGTCCTGAATGATGGCGGCCTCTTCGATCTCGCCGGAGAGCTGGAGCATGGAGTTCAGGCTGGCCCGGCTGGCGAAGGGGATATATTTAATGGTGCCGACGATGATGAGCAGCGTGTACGTATTGAAGAGGTTAACGTACCGATTGGAAAAGAGAACGAAGAACGCCACGCCCACGGCGATGGAGGGCATCAGATACGGCAGGAAGGCCACCGCGTTGACGTAGTTCGCCCATCGGCTCCGCCTCGTCTTGGATACGGCGTAGCCGATCATGGTGCCGATGGTGCCGGCCAGCAGGGAGCAGCACACGGACACCAGGATCGTTCCGCGGAAGGCGTGCCAGATGGTCTCGTTGTGCAGGATGCCCTTCTGGCCGTACATTCCGTTTTCCGTGATGTTCTCGTCCGTCGTCCACCATTTGACGGTCAGGTTGTCGGCGTCTCCGGTGTATAGGAAGCTGTAATCGCCCGGGTTGGGCAGGAACGTTTCAAATGCAAAGGAGACGATGGGGAAGATGCTGGTGAAAAAGGTGATGACGATCAGCACGGCGGCGATGATGTGCTTGCCCGCCCGGCCCAGATTGATCTTGGAGGTCTGGCCGGACTTGCCGGTGACGGTGGTGTAGTTCTTCCGGCTGCGCAGGCTCATCTGATTCAGGAACATGATGGCCACGCCGAAGATCATCATGATGATGGCGAGGATACTGGCCTCGCCGGTATACTTGGAGTTCAAAGAGACGTACTTGGTGGCGAGGGTGGTCAGGCCCAGATAGTGGGGCACGGGATAGGAGCCCATGGAGCTGCCGAACACCAGCAGGATGGTGGAGAGGATGGCGGGCTTGACCATGGGCAGCGTGATCTTGAACATGGTCTTCCACTTGGGCGTGTCCAGGATCGTGGCGGCCTCCTCAAGGTTGGCGTCCATGTTGCGGAAGATTCCACCGATAAGGATGTAGGCAAAGGGAGCGTAGTGCAGGCCCAGCACCACAAGGCTGGGGAACAGGCCCTTGCACCACCACAGCGGCATCTGCACGCCCAGCGTGGCGGCCAGCAGGCCGTTGGACGTGCCGGTGACGGCGTTGGAGTTGAACAGGTTCTGCCACACCACGGCCAGCGTCCACTGGGGCATGATGTAGGGGAAGATGAAGATGGAGCTGAGGTATTTGCGGCAGGACAGGTTCGTGCGCGTAATGAGGAAGGCGAACAGCCCGCCGAACACGATGGCCACCACGCAGGTGCCCACCGCCAGCAGCACCGTGTTGATGAGCGGCATCCACAGGTTGCTCATGGCAAGGCGGCTGGTGAAAAGGTCGATGTAGTTGACGAGGGTATAGCCGCTGGCCTGACCCGTCAGGTGGGCGTCGATGGTGCCCGCGTGGATCTTGAAGGTATCCTGCACGATGGCGACGATGGGGGCGACGGTGGTCACCGTCAGCACGATGCCCATAATGAGCAGGATGACATTATGGGGCTTTGAGAAGTAGGTTTTGATCCTGTTGAGCTGGATCGTGGACCTGCCGGTGCTCACAGTAGACGACTGGTTCATAGATGACCATTCCTTTCCCAGACTTGTGCGGGCCGCGGCAGGACCGCTCCCACAGGACCGCCAGCGGCGGTGTGCGAACCAAAAAACGCTGGATTTTTCTGGATTTTTGGAGAAAAAGCGCCCCTGACGGTCATGAAAGCACCCGTCAGGGGCGTTTTTACGCGTGAGTCAGCGTACCGCGCCGGACGATCAGCCCGCGCTGTACTTGGTCAGCAGCTCGATCCAGCTGCCCACGGTGAAAGCCACGGAGCTGCAGTACTCGGGATCCTCGAGCACCAGCTTGCCCTGATTGGTCCACCACTCATAGCCGTGGTCGTCCTTGGCGGGGAAGGTGTCCACGCCATCCACGTAGCCGCCCTTCTGGTGGCCGTAGGTCGCCTCGATGGCCTCAGCGACGGTGGGGTTGGAGGAGTAGCCGCCCATGTCCTTGCCCCAAGCGGAGAAGCCGTCCTCGGTGCAGGTCATGTAAGCGATGAAGGCGCAGGCGGTCCAGGGCAGGGGAGAGTTGTCGGTGACGAACAGATAGTGGCAGTAGCCGAAGCCGCCGATGCCGGTGTAGCCGTCCTGATAAGCGGCCACGTTCACGTTGTTCACGGAGACGGTGGCGGACTCCTCAACGGAGCGGAGCTTGGAGTACACCAGCAGGCCGAACTGATCCGTGGCGGACTTGTCGACCAGCGTGTTGCAGATGGGGCCGTCATCTGTCTGGGCGTTGTAGCTCTCGACCCACAGCTTGATCCACGCCAGAGCGTACTTGCCGTTCTCACCAAGGCCCAGATCGCTGGCCTCGGAAGCCATGGCGTCGATGGTGGGCTGGAAGTAGGCCTGCTCGTCGGCGGACAGCGCGTCAAACGCCTCCTTCAGCCAGCCGGCGTAAGTATCCTCCGTGAGCATGTACAGGAAGTTCTTGCCCACGATCTCGGAGTCGATGTCCATGTACAGGCCGTGCTCGCCCTCGGCCACGAAGTCCCAGCAGTTGTCATAGGTCTTGGAGCCGGTGTTGTTGTACATAAAGACCTTGTTCAGGGTCTGCAGGGGCAGGAAGCCGGTGTACGCGTCGGCGGTGGTGCCGTTGGCGTCGGCCCAGTCCTTGGGGATGAAGGTATCCAGCACGCCGGGCTGGACCATCTTGCTCTCGATCTGGTTGCCGTCCTGGATCAGGGTCATGGCATAGGTGCCGGTGGGCTTGAGCGCGTCGGCGGTGAGCTGATCGAAGATCTTGTTGTTCTTGGGCTGCTGCCAGTCGTACTCCATGTTATAGCTGGGGTCGATGGACTGCAGATACTCGATGAACAGAGGCAGAGCGGTCTTGCCGCGGCTGGAGTTGCCCACGCCGTAGAACGTGGCGCCGTTGGATTCCTCGATGGCCTTCTTGGCCAGCTCCTCCAGCGTCATGCCCTCGGCCTCGGCGATGATCTTCTGGGTGGCGGTCAGCTCGGCGGAAGGCTCGGCCGGAGCGGCGGAGCCGGAGCCGGAAGCGGAACCGGCGCTTGCGGCGGGAGCGCCGGAGCCGCCGCAGCCGGTCAGCAGGGCCGACGTCATGGCGAGGGCCAGCGTCAGTGCAAGAAACCTCTTCTTCATAGGGTGATGTCCTCCTCCAAAATATTTTTTGGTGTTGCGTAACAGAAACTTACTTTGCGTCAGCTTCCAGTTCTATTTTACAGGCCGGAACTGAAAATATCCACTGGACAAATCTGCTGTTATTTGTGAAATCCCAATATTTTTGCACAAACTGCACATCAAACCCGCCGCGCCCGCCGCGCCGGGTGAGCGACCTGCACAGCCGCGCTGCCAAAAAAACGGCGGTGCGGACGGGAAAATTGTGGATTCTGCTGGTGCGGGAGAAAAATTTACGTAAATCCGATGGTGGGAAACGGAACCTTTCAAGCGGCGCGGGCGGGACGGCGGCGCTGGGAATTTGAAAAAAGTCAAGAATTAAATGCGCACAATTTTTCACTTCTTGTTTTGTCTAATTTTGACAATCCAACATGGCCGCCGTCATATCCCATGGTCGGCAGCCTGTGTATTTTCCTGTTCAGTTCTCCGTGTTCCGCTCTGCTCACGCCCTCTCCCCTCGAATGTCTGCTGTGCTGTTTCTTCCTGTTACGCGCTCAGTCCGATCTCTCGCAGGCACTCCCGGAACATGACCTCACTGCTCTTGTACCCTAAGATTTTTCGAGGATAGTTGTTAATTCATTCCTCCGTGGCCGCGATCTCCGCCGCGCTGACCTTGGAGAAATCTGTGCCTTTCGGATGCCGCCGCCTGATCATGCTGTTGGCGTTCTCGTTGCTGCCACTCTCCCACGAGGAATACGGATGGCAGTAGTATGGTTGCCGCGCTGGCGCACAGGCCGTCGATCTTCGCCGTCACCGCCGCCGGGTGCTGTTCAAGCTGGTTGCCGATGGCCTGCGCTGCGAACACGTCGCCGCCGCCGCTGTTGATGCGCACCGTGATCTCGTCCAGCGCTCCCAGACCGGCCAGTTCCTCCGCAAACTGCTTCGGGGTCACCTCGTCGCCCCACCAGCTCGTCTGCGAAATGTCGCCGTAAAGCAGCAGCTCCACCTTGTTTCCTGCCTGATTGCAGAATTTCCAGAATTTCTTGTTTTCGGGCATTTCTGTTTTCCTCCTATTCTCCCGCCGTCTGCGCTTTTCCGATCTCGTCCACCTCGCGCTTGCGCTTGGCCTCTGTCATGTGCAGTTTGATGTTGCGGTTGTAGTCCCCGCCGGTCATTTGCGCCGTCTCCTCCTACGCCGTGCTGAAACCGGCATCCACCCGCTTGATGGCGGCATCCACCTCCTGCACGGGATTCAGGTTCGTCCGTGCCGGGCCGTTCCACGCGCAGGCCGTGTACGCCTTGCGCCGCGCCGGGTCGGTGAAAAAGCCCAGCGCGTGGATACGCCCACGGGCGACCGCCTCTGCAAACCACTCCTCATAGACCGGCTGGCAAAAATCGTCCGTGAACCAATCCCGCTGCATACTACAGGTGCGCCAGAACTCGTTGAGTGCGCCGCGAGCCGCCGAATAGCTGGTGGTGAACTGCTTCATCATCACTTCCGGCGGTATCTCCAGCCCCGCGCCGATCAGGCGGATGGTGGCGTTCGTGAAGTCGTCGTACCCGGTGTTCGGGTGCTTCGGGTCTGCAAACTGCACCTCTTCGCCGGGGTTCAGGTCAATGATGGCCCCCGGCCCCAGCTCGATGCTGCTCTGGTCGGCGTTGTCGATCAGCTCCTCCGCCGGTATCATTTCTCCAAACGGTCTGCCGTCCGACGGGTTTTGTGACTTCACGAACACCGTGAACATGGCGCTGATCACCGCCGCCGTGATCTCCGCGTCCGTGTAGCGTCCAAGCTGTTTCAGGCTCTCCAGCACAGGGGCCAGCAGGGGAACGCCCCGCCGCTGGCCGATGCGCTCGCGGCTCATGATGTGCAGCACGTTCCGCCGCCCGGTTGTATCGCCGTGGGCTTCCACTCTTTGCCACGTCAGCCCCGCCGCGTCCACGGCGCTGTTGCTGCCCAGCGGATGCCGGTTGCATATCCAGTATGCCGTCACCATGCCGTCCGCTGCCGTCCGCGTCGGTCTCCACGCCCTGTACGATGCTCTGTACCTCGTAGCCCTGCACCGTGCAGGGCATCAGCCTGTCAAAGCCGTCCGGGCTGCATACTCGGTCTGCCTCGATCAGCCGCACACGCAGGTCATACGGCGCTCCCGCCTGATGCTTCATAGGTAGCAGGGCAATGGTGTCGCCGTTCATCAGGTAACTCAAAAAGGCGAGCTGCTGGAGCGATAGAAGTTGTCCATCCTCTCCGCGTCGCATACCGGCGTGTCCGCCCACAGGGCGAACTCCCGCACGAACTGCGCTTGCAGCTTCTCCACCGCCGTCTCGTCCAGTCCCAGATAGTCGCTGTCAAGCTGCGGCGCAGGCATCAATCCACCCGCCACCACGTTCGTCCGCATGGTTTTCAGCGCCGCCGTTGCCGTTGGGATACCCATGTAAGCGTCTCGGCTCCGCTGCTGCAGAATGTCGATGTTGTCCTCGATGTCCTCCTTGGCGCTGCCGCCGTGGTACATCCAGCCTCTCATGCTCTTTTTCGTCAGGTTGGCTCCGTAGCTGCCGTACCCGCTTTTGATCACGCTCAGTGCGACCCTCGCCGCCGCCCGCTTCGCCGCGTGGACGGGAGCCATGGTCATGATCGCCCGGTCAAGGATATTCGGTTTCTTCATGTGCCCCCTCCTCATACGTCGCGGGCCACGGCACGATAGGCGCGGTTTCGTCCGCCGTGCTTATGTCTCTTGCCCAAGCCGCTCGCCTCCTCCTTTTCCATGCAAATAGATAAAAAAATAAATGCGGGAAAACTCTTTTCGAGTTCTCTCGCATTTATTCTAATTATTCAGCCATAAAGGTGAACACAGCGAAAGTGAAAAATTTCATGACACCTCGACAACTGAATAGCAACGCAATATTCTGCGCTGCTGAAGACAATAAAAACACCCGAGGCTGGTTATCTTAACCTGCCTCGAGTGTTTCTCATTTCCCGTATTTCTCTTTTAGGCTCTGGTGTCCCTGTTGGTCGCGGCGGCGCAGCTCCTCTGCCGAAAAGATCTTCCACTGGGGCCCCTCATCGTTCAGGTTCAGATGCGCGTAAGATTCCGGATAATACCGCTCCGGGTCAAAAGTAAAGTCCTTTGCAACAAGCCGCTGCCACATGCTCGGCTCATCAGGCAGGTCGATCTTGTCCACCTCGTAGCTCGTCAGCTCATGGGTAGTGTCGATCTTTCGCAGGAATTCCTCTGCGGTCAATTTCCCCTGAACATATTCCTCCCGTGCCAGCCGAGCATTCTCGCTCCACTGGTCGTACTGCTCGTAGTCCATGTGCATCAGGTTGGAACGGTCAGAAGGTGCCGCGTCGATCCACCGCAGCAGGCGGGAATACATTCTGTCCCGCAGCTTTTTACAGATCAGGAGCGCCTCATCCTCCGAAGTCTTATCCAGCCTTGCCAGATTCGCGCCACGCTGTTTGCAGCTCTGCCCATCGGTCACCCGGTCACAGTACCGGGTGGCCTTTTTCGTTTTCGGGATGAAATAGCCCCAGCAGTAGTCACATCGGCAGACCCGCTGGTTGTCCTGCTCGAAGTAGAGCGCCAGCACCAGCATCCGCAGCTCCATCAGGCTGCGAAGCCGAAACGACCGTGGTTCTTCCAACTGCGGCAGCTTTGCCGGATCGCAGATCCGCGCAATGTCGGCATAAGCCGCCCGCAGGTTTTCATACTGCTCCGCCGGTGTCATTCCTGCTGTGCTGTCAAATGCGACCTCCATGATATTCCGAAGATAATTCTGTACACGCAACGGTTCCTCCATCACCCGCAGGATCTCCTGTCCAGCAGCCAGCAGAAACATCGCCGTGCCGTCATCCTCTGCCTGCAAAGTCCGGTGCAGAATGTCCGTCACAACAAATCCGCTCACAGGATCGATCTCACACAAATCTGGTGTCAGCAAAATCGCCTCCGCAGCAAAGTCCTCTAAGTCGCTCACAGGAATATCGATCCGCTCCTCAAACAGAGGATGCTCGTTCCGCAGCCACCGCACCACTTTGCGGTAGCCGGCATAGTCCAGTTCAGAAAAGGCGATCAAGGTCTCCGCGGGAGTCAGTTCAGGCATCTGCGTGATTGACCCATCATCACAAAGCGGGATGGAATAACGTCCATCGCCCACCTCCATCAAGTACAATTCCGAAGCCATGCCGATACCTCCTCAAAGATCACTTCCTGATGTAAGCCGCCTTGAAATTATTCTAACATAAAGTTGAACACAGCGAAAGTGAAAAGTTTCATGACACCTCGACAACTGAATACCCGCAGCCGGAGTGCATACACCGTGAGGGAAGCAGCGCCAAGATCCGCAAGGGGGAGCGTGCCGACACGGGACAACGCCGCAGAAAGTCTGGGGCAGGAAGGTGTACGGTGTGCGGCCAATCAAAATCAAAACAAAAAAGAAAGGAAAATCAAAAATGAAATCATCTGTCTACAAAAGCTACGATGAACTGCCGCTGTTCCTCAACTCAGATCTTGTTGCAAAAACACTCGGTATCGCTCCGTCCAGTGCATATGAACTCATGCACAAAAAAGATTTTCCCACTCTGTATATCGGCAACCGTATGGTCGTTCCGAAAGAAAAGTTCATCCAGTGGGTGGAGGAGCACACGAAGGGCGGTGCCATTACATGAGAAGAACGAAACCTCCCGTTGGATGGGAGCATGTGAAAAACTGCTTCCCCGTCCCCAACGAGCTTCTCGATTTCGATTTGCCCGGTGGATCAATCGCTGTCTACATCTTCCTGCTGCGTCATGCAGACCGAAGGACTGGCCAGTGTCATCCAAGTACTGCGACTATGGCTAAAAATCTTCACTACTGCCGAAACACCGTCGCAAGCTATGTCCGACTGCTGGAGGAACGCGGGCTCATCGTCACGGAGCATACTAAAATCATCACAAAGAACGGCATCAAGAAAAATGGAAATCTGCTCTACACGATAATTCCCTTACAGAAAGTCATGGAACAGCACTACGAGCAGCAGTTCAATGCATTAGAGCGTACAACAGAGCGGCGGAAGACGCAGGCAAAGCTGGCAGAACAGCTCGGCGCATAAAAACGAAGTGTGCTTTTTTCCGCACTCTGTAATCACGGTCGGCCAAAACCGTGAAGCCTATCAACGCGGTGAGAGGAACAGCAATGGGATCACGCAGCCCAGCGGGGCCGCGGCGCCTCGTGACAGCGACGCGCATCATGCGCATCGCTGTCACGAAGGCTCTCTGCGCTCTTCGGGAGCACACCCGACCAAGGCCAAAAAGCGGCAAAGTACGCCGTTCTGATACCCGGCCCGGGGAGGTTTGCGAACGTGCGGAACGCTCCGAGGGTAGTGATAGCGCCCCCATCCAAAACGCCCCGTGTTTCGCCGTGTAAGCCGCTGTGTGCGCGGTTAGGGGCTGGGGTGGCGTGTGTACCCGCCGCAGTCCCTTGAACCGAACGTTGCGGCGTTTGTGTGCGATGTGCGAAAAGTCCAGGTAAATTCTGCTCCGGCGAAGGGAAACTGAGCCTTTGGGGATGGGTTTTCCCTCCCGGCCAAGTCCCGTTTCGGAGATTTTCGCCCCCTATTTACCCGTTCGATAAAAGCACAAGATAAAGGGCCGCAGTCGCTTATGCGTGCGGCCCGCCCACAAAGCCCCGCAGTGCGGGGCTTTTCAGGGAAACGCAAACCGCAGTCGGTTTGGCGGTTTTGCAAAATAATCGCAGTCGGTCATCCGGCAAAGTCCCGTGTTTGCAGGGCTTTGCGGCGATTTTGACCGACGTCACAGAAAGGAAAGAAGAAAAATGGATGATAACAAGAAAAGTACCACGATCTGGCTGCGCCCCAGCGTGATCAGCCGCATGGATGGCTGGCTGGAAGCAGACAACTGTCAAAGCCGCAGTGAATTTGTGGATAAGGCTCTGCGGTTTTACATGGGCTATCTCGGCACGGAGGACAACACGACCTACATCTCTCGGGCCATCCTCACAGCCATTCAAGGTACGCTGGACGACAACAACAATCGGCTCTGCCGCATTCTCTTCAAGTGCGCGGTGGAGCTGAATATGCTGTGCCACACCATCGCCGCCCACTTCCGTGCCGATCCCATTCACACACGGGAGCTGCGAGCCTACGCCGTGGATGAGGTGAAACGCACCAACGGTCAGGTGAGTTTTGAGAGCGCGGTGCGGAGTCAGCGGCGCATAGAGCCGGATGACACATGGCCCGGATCGTACTGATTTCCCCCTACCTCAAGGGCGGACAGAACGCGGCAAAGCTGGCCCAGCGCACACGCTATGTCGCTACCCGTCCCGGCGTGGAGCTGCTGGCGGATGAGCGCAGTACACTCCCCGCCACAAAAAAGGGCTGCTCGATGCGGATGCACACGTGAACAGGTTTAGAAACGTATTTTTTGCGCCGCTATAGTCAAAGAAACATTTCGGAAAACAGTAGCTTTGTGCGCCGGGTTGTGGTATGTGTTGTGGTTGCCAAAAAGGAGGTGCCGCAATGTACGACTACATGAAAGCCCTGCAAAAGCGTTTCGACCGTCAGGAACACAGTGAATTGGACAAGCAGGTCGAATACGCGCAGGAGGAACTGCGGCGGGACATGGATGCCACGGAGCGTAAGAAACTACTGCGGCTGTTGGACGCGCAAAACACACTGCTGGCTGAGTCCACGCTGATGAGCTTCACGGCGGGATTCAAACTGGCGTGGGGCATGGCGAAAGAGCTGGAGGCAGATGGGCTCTATTCCTTCGAGAAAGAGGAAGAAGATCACATCTGCCATCCGGCGGAACAGGAGGACTAAATGGCGAAACGAAGACCGTCTGGCGACGGGATGGTGCGTAAGCGGGAGGACGGCCGCTGGGAAGGCCGCATCGTGGTGGGCCACAAAAAAAGCGGTGACTCCATCTTCCGGTACATCTCCGCGCCCACGCAAAAGGAACTGTCCGCCAAACTGCGGCAACTCACCGAAGCCTATAAAGGTGTTGATCTGACCGAAGAAAGCAATATGGCCCTCTCTGTCTGGCTGGACAAATGGCTGGACGAGTACATGGCCGCTGCGCTTCGTCCCACCACCCTGAACGGCTATCGCCGCTCTCTGGAACTCCATGTCAAACCCTATCTCGGAAACAAAACTCTCTCAAAAATCACTGCCGTCGACCTGCGGTCGCTCTACCGCTCCTTACAGGAAACCGGGCGGGTACATTCCAGAGATGGACAATCCCCCGGCCTTTCCGCCAGAACGGTCCACGGCATCCACACCACCCTGCACCACGCTCTGAAAACGGCTATGGAGCAGAATCTGATCCCCAACAATCCCGCGGCAGAAGTTGACCCGCCCAAATTTATTGGCGCTCCCATGAAAGTCTTGACCGAAGCGCAGTTGGACACTTTCATGGCGGCCATCGAAAAGGATGAATTCTGGCATGATTTCTTCTATACCGCAGTTACCACAGGTCTGCGCCGGGGTGAGATCTGCGCACTGCGGTGGGAGGATTTTGACGCAAAACAGGAAACGCTCCATGTGCGGCGCACCCTCCACAAAGAAAAAGGCAAACCGCTTATCACAGGCGATACCAAGACTTATGCGGGAACACGGAAGATCGTCCTGCCGCCCAGCACGGCACAACTCCTGCGGGAGCGAAAGAAAACAGCGCCGACCGAATGGATATTCCCTAATCCCTTTGATCCAGAGCAACCTATCGCCCCCGGCACAGCATACAACCGCCTGAAAGCACTACTGAAAGAGACTGGACTGCCGGACATCCGCTTTCACGATCTACGCCACACCTTCGCCACCCATGCCCTATCCTCCGGTGTGGATGCCAAGACACTGGCCGGTATCCTTGGCCACACGAAGGCCAGCTTCACGCTGGACACCTACACGCACACCACCGGAGATATGCAGAAGCGGGCCGCTGAGATCGTGGGCGGTTTCCTGACCGACTACCTTGGAGAGGAGATGAATCCTTGGCAAAGCAGAGAAAACATGGCAGCGGCACCGTCCGTCTGAGAAGCGATGGCCGCTGGGAGGGCCGCGTTGTCATCGGCTACGATGACAGCGGACTGCCCAAAACTAAAAATGTGCTGGCCAAAACAAAGGCCGAATGTGAGAAAAAACTCAAAAGTTTGATTGCCGCACAAAAAGGATCTGAGCCACAACCACCCCGGCAGACCATGACAGCCGCCCAATGGCTGGACTTTTGGTATCAGACCTACAAAAAGCCAAATCTTCGCCCCAACACCCAGATGTCCTATGAACGGCGGATCTATCAGCACATCATCCCAAACTTGGGCCCCATTCCACTGAACAAACTTACCACCGGAGATATCCAGCAGTTCTATACCGGGCTTAAACAAAATGGCCGTCTGCTCCGACAGGAACAGTATGGCGAAGGACTTTCCGGCCAAACTGTCCGCGGCATCCACACCACCTTCCACGCGGCGCTGGACAAGGCAGTCTCTGAGAAGATCATCCCCAAAAATCCCTCCGACTTCTGCCGTCTCCCCTCTGCCAAGGCCAGAGAGATGCAGGTTCTCTCCCCAGAGGAAATCCAACGGCTGCTTATCCAGGCCAAAGAGGACGGCTGTTTCGAACTGCTCCTGCTGGAACTGTCCACCGGCCTGCGCCGTGGTGAGATCTGCGCCCTCCAATGGGATGACCTAAACTTCAACACCGGAGAACTTCAGGTAAAGCGGCAGATACACCGGGTCAAGGGAGAATTGGTAGTGTCCGAGCCGAAAACAAAGGCGTCCAACCGGAGCGTCATCCTCCCGCCCCCTGTTCTGATGGTGCTGAGTGACTACAAAACCGAAATAAACTCTGTATGGCTGTTCCCCTCCCCGCTGAACAATGACTCGCCCAGAGATCCCGCTGCTGTCCGCAAGCGGCTGACCACCATACTGGAGCGGGCAGACTGTAAGCGTGTCAGATTTCATGATCTGCGACACACATTCGCCACCGCATCTCTGGAACACGGCATGGACATCAAGACTCTCTCTACCATTATCGGTCATGTCTCTACCGCAACAACTCTGAATGTTTACGCTCATGTCACAGACGAGATGAGGAAAATCGCTGCGGCGAAAATCGACCGAGGGATCGCCAAATCAGAATCCCTCCAAGATATAGACACAGCGCCAAGAAAACCGGCTCCATCTACCTTCCTGCCCCACAAAGGGCAGCGCCGCAAACCCGGCACTGGCTGCGTCAGCCAGATCAACGAAAAGCTGTGGGAAGGACGGTATTCTCCCAAACTTCCCAACGGTGCCCGCCTCGCCCGAAATGTCTACGCCCACAGCGAGAAAGAATGCGAACAGAAACTGGCAGAACTGATTGTCCAAACGAAAGCAGAAATTGCCGCCCAGCTGCAGCAGCCCCAAGCCCCGGCATGAATCACGCAAAGAAGAAACGCGGAGTTCCCGATGCCATGTCGGGAACTCCGATTCGTTCTGTCTGTGGTATTTTATGTGGTCAGCGAAAATCCGCAAAACTGCATCGGTTCCAAAAGTTGCAGAAATCAAAAGAAAACACCCGAAATCCGAAGATTTCAGGTGTTGTTCTGGAGCTGCTGACCAGATTTGAACTGGTGACCTCATCCTTACCAAGCCTCAAATATAAAGTCACATAAGCCGCTATAGTTGCATTGTAGTAGATTCCATGCACTATCACTCCCCTTTTTCAATACTCTTTATTGCACCAAGCGCACGGAACGGTTTCTTCAATACCATCGCATTCCTTGATTCGTTTAGCAGGGTTTTTAGCATCTAAACGCTTCTAACTTACCATTTAGCACGGGATACAATCTATGCTGATGTATCCGGCTCAAGGAGATTTCCTACATGAAAAATTATCAACTTGAACTCAGGCAGATCGTGGATTATCCACGATGCCGAATTTATCGAGAATTTATACAAACTCTGATTGCAGACCGGGGCATTCGCACAGGCGGATGCTCCGGTCTTTTTTATTATACCGTTCTTTGCTCCTATGTCAACTTCAGGACCTCTTACCGACGCATAGATGGAATTTCATATACGGTCTATCCTGGTGAATGGGTTTGCTCCATCACCGATGTTGCAGAATGGTTTCGTGTCCGTTTCCATTATCAGGCATTTGCAATTCTAAAATTCTTACAGGACCGGAAACTCATTACATTTACCCGCCTTGGACACGGACACACTATAAAATTCTCTATTACAGACTGGCGGCGTAATAACACCGCGCTCGACTATAACTGCCCATGTCAAAAAGATTCCGGCTTTTTCTTTATTCCAGTTTCAACGGCAACGGAACTGATTTCCGCAGGACGCGCATCTGAAATGGATGTTATCCTGGATCTTTGGATCTCTGCGATTTATAAGGACCAGCAAGTACGTGGCTCTGAGATTGGACCAGTTGCGTATTTCAGAAATGGCACAGGGAATCCGCTTGTCAATTACAGCGAATTATCCGCGCGCTGGGGAATCTCCCGTTCCAGCGTGGGGCGGCTGCTCAAAAAACTGGCCGATTTTGACTATCTTTCTCTGCTGACTTTCCCAGGCCGCAGCGGAACGGTAATTTACCTAAAGAATTATCTCTCGACCATGTTCCAAATTTCGGATGTCATGATAGACAAAGAGGAGGTTGCTATGTGTCTGAACCTTCGCGTATCTGTACCGGATACCATTCCGCCAGAGTCCGGCCCAATTTCTGATGAGCAAATTTGCGTTTCAACAGAGCTTCCCAGCGTTTCAAAACCTCATATGCTGTACTTCGTTCGGAAAGTGCTGCGAACCCTTGAAGCGCAAGGCATTTCCTGCCTTTCATGCCCAAAATCCAAATATATGTTATATCCATTATCCGACGACTGCACGGTAGGAATAGAGAAAGGCACTATCTCAGCGGGACTTGCGATCTGCTGCGACGCCGGCAGTCCGTTGTATCGGTTTGAAATGACGATCATCCCAAATGCTGAAGCGGAAGGAGCGTGCGACAATGTCAGGAAAGATGTATGAAAAACGGCCGGAAGAGGATGCCCGCTATCACGACACATGGAGACTGCTCAAAAAATATCGAGATGTAACATGGAGCCTGGAACTGTCTATCCGGCAGGTCAAAAATCAGTTTCGCATTGATTATGATTGCAACATTGAAGATTTTTTGGAGTCCATCTATATGGCAGGGGCGGATCTCGGCGGCACGGACATCGAAAATCACGCCCGATGCATTGAGCGCAGCTACAAAATGCTGACCCTGCTTGAAAATTCCGTCAACCTTCTCCGCACGCACCACCAGAGCGGAGAGGTGTACTACTGGATCTTGTACTACTCGTTTTTATCTCCGCAGAAGCTGAAAAATGTGGAGGAGATCATTGAAGCGCTCCGCCCACATATCCGAGATATCAGCTTCAGCACCTACTACCGCCTGCGCAAAGCTGCTGTGGAAGCGTTAAGCTCTGTCCTTTGGGGATTTTCCGCACAGGACACTTTGAAAACGCTGGACTGCTTTTTCCCGCCAGATGTGTGAGAGTATTTTGAAAGAGAATTGGGAGAAAATTGAAAGGGTTTTGCTATTGAACGCAAAATCGCCGTATGTTAAACTAAGTATGCTCAAAACTATAAACAAACCAAAAGCAGCCACAGGAGGACGCCATTTTTGATGTGCGTCTTTTTTTCTGCCCTTCTGCGGTCAATGAAACAGCATCCGGCTTTCGCTGGGTGCTGTTTCCTGCTTTTGGGCAACACAAGGAGGTAATGCTTTTGAAGCACAAGTGTCCGTCTCCCCGTATTGGGAAAAAGCCGCGTGGCAACATCGGCCGCTGGCTGTATGCGGCGTTTCTGACCGCCACGCTATCCGCTTCTCTCTGTCAGCCGGCCTCTGCCGCAACCGTGTGGGAGAAGGCCAATGAGATCATGCGGGATGTCTATACGCAGATCCTCGGCATCTCCACGATTGCAGCCATCGTTACGGCCGCAGTCGCACTGCTGATGATGAATTTTTCCCGCAGCGGCCGCACCGTGGATGAAAGCCGGGCATGGCTCAAGCGAATCATTATCACATGGGCTGTTTTGAACGGCCTCGGCTTCATTATGAGCTATGTTACGCCCTTCTTCAGCGGTGGGCAGTGGACCGCCCCGTAAAAGCTATGGGAATTTTAGACGGTATTGTAGAGTGGATCGCAGAGCAGATCATGTACGGTCTGGATATGATCAACACCTCTGTTTTGGGGGCATTGGGCTGTGACATGAACACATTTCTGCGATATTTTCCCGCAGCGGAAACCATGTATAGCCTTCTGGTGGCACTTGCCATCGGGCTGATCCTGTTGGGCTGGGTCTGGAATCTGTTCAAGAACTATGGACTGGGCCTGGGCGTGGACGCAGAGGATCCGGTCAAGCTGACCGCCAAGGCGATTCTGTTCATTGTGCTTGCGTACTATGCAGATGAAATCGTAAACATTGCGCTGACGATAGGCGGAACGCCTTATGCGTGGATACTGTCCTCAGAGCTTCCTTCTTTGGACTTTGCCAGTTTCAATTCTGTTCTGCTGACCATCATCGGCGTCTGTGCCAACGGCGGCGTTGCGCTGATCGTTCTGATTCTGACACTGATTCTTGCGTGGAACTACATTAAGCTGCTGTTTGAAGCGGCAGAACGGTATGTACTGCTGGGCGTCCTGGTCTATACCGCACCGGTAGCCTTTGCCATGGGCGCATCGCAATCCACCGCAAATATTTTTAAGAGCTGGTGCCGGATGTTCGGCGGGCAGATATTCCTGCTGCTGATGAACGCATGGTGTCTTCGGCTGTTTATCACGATGGTCGGCACATTCATCTCAAATCCGCTTTCCATGTAGGAGGTCATTACCACGAAGAAATATCATAGAATCATTCCGCTGCTGGGCACCGTTCTTTTGCTTGCGCTCACCTTGGCGGTACCTGCGTTTGCTCTGGAGGAAAGCGATGTTGAAGCCGCAGTCAGCAGTTCCAGCCGCGAGGCCGTGACGGGGAATGTCCTGGTCTGGTTTCTCTGTGCGGTTGGCTTTCTCAAAGTCTCGCAGAAAATCGACAGCTTCATGGCAAGCATCGGCGTCAACGTGGGGCATACCGGCGGTTCCATGCTGGGTGAGGCGATGGTGGCATTCAAGGGTGTCTCTCTCGCTGCCGGCATGGCTGGAAAAGTTGTCGGGAACTTTGCCGACAGAGCCTCCAGCCGCGCAGGTGCCGCCGCATCCGGATCTTCCGGCTTTCTGCAAGGTGGTCTGGCCGGCGTTGTCAGTCGGAAAATCACCAATGACGCCGTGAGAACTGCGACGCAAACGACACAGAAAGCGTCTTCCTCCACCATGTCCGCCGCGCATCAGGCCACGGAGCGTACTGTAAATGCCGAGCGGCAGGCAGCAAGCGTTGTTCATCAGGCAAAGCAGACGCGCAGCGAAAGCGCTTCTCAAAAGTCGCAGACGGGCGTGACCCATCAGCAAGTCGCTTCCAGTACCCGAACCGCCTCGGTTTCCTCACTCCACAGGGAGTCACAGCATTCCGTTGGCCTCGGCGGACGTATTTTTACCAACTCCATGCTGGAGGGCGGGCGTTTTGCCAACGATGTGATCGGTATGGTCGCAGCCGGAGACCTGCACTCCACCGGCTCCATCACCGGAGAGTTTGCGTCACAGGCGTTATCCTCCTATATGGGCATTACCGCTCAGGGAGACGCCGCGCCGCAAATAGCTTATTCCAACATTGAGATCGGCGGCGGGCGCATCACCGGCACAGAGTATTCTCCGGAGCATCCGGAGGGCATTTCCTTTGGAATGTACCATACCGGGCAATATGCCGCGCCGGACGGTGAACACCAGAAGGTCTTCTCTGCCGATGGCGTCCAATGGTACAAGCAGTATGCCGTTGATACCGTAATCAAGAAGCCCTTTACCGCACCGGACGGCGAAATCGACTATCACAAGGAGATCGTCAAGAAGATGCCCGATCCGCCGAAGCGGAAAGACCGGATGTAAGGGAGGCTGTCTATGAAACCGGAAGAATTTGAGGTTTATGTGATCCCTCCCAACTTTATGGAGGGCGGCACACTCTTCGGCGGGCTTTTGAAAACCCGTAATACGATTGAGGCGGTCATCCTGGGCCTTGCGGTTGGTGTGCCGGTTCTGCACCTTCCGTTTTCCCTCACCGTCCGCGTCGTGATTTTATGCCTGACGGCTCTCCCGCTGGTGCTTCTCGCCTTGATTGGCGTATCCGGCATGAGCCTGTCCGCTTTTATCCGCCTGTTCTTTTGCTTTCTGCACAACCGCAGAATCCTTTCACGCGATGGGACGCAGGGCGGCAAAAACGGAAAAACGCTGCTGCCCAGCTGGGCGCAGCAGCGGAAAAGCGACTGCGAAGCAGAAGACCCTCCGCTCCCCAAAAGCCGCAGCCGATTTTCTGTTGATCTGAAGCAGCGCAGCGTGACGCAGTTCAAGACCTTCTTGCAGGAGGAAGAAGCCGTTCAGCCGCTCAATGCTCTGGCGGACTATATCCCTATCGAGAAGATTGAGCACGGCGTCATTTATACAAGAGATCACCGCTATGTCAAGGTTGTAGAGGTGGTTCCCGTCAACTTCCTGCTGCGCAGCGCGAGAGAGCAGCGCAGCATCATTTACTCCTTCATTTCCTATCTGAAAATTGCCCCGGTCAAGGTGCAATTCAAGGCATTGACAAAGCGTGCGGACATTAACCGGCACCTGGATACCGTCCGCAGGGAGCTGGAGCATGAGCAGGATCCGCGCTGCCGTGTCCTGCAGGAAGACTACCTGAAGCTCATTCGGCAGCTTGGCTCCCGTGAGGCAATCACAAGGCGCTTTTTCCTTGTTTTCGAGTATGAGCCGTTGCCGGGCACCAAACGCGGCCATGAGGAAGAGGATGCAATCGCTTCTCTGCAAACGGCCGCACGCACGGCGGCAAATTATCTGCGGCAATGCGGCAACGAGGTCATTTCCCCTGAGAACGAGGACGATGCCACGGCAGAGATCCTTTATAACATTCTTTGTCGCAGGGCCAGCAGTGAGCCGTTCTATCAGCGGGTGAAGTCCGTTCTGGCGGACTACATGGCCGCCGGGCGGGACATCAACACTATTCCCGTCAACGAGTTCTATGCCCCTGACAGCATCGACCTTACCCATGGAAACTACCTCTGTGTAGATGGGCTGTATTATGCCTATCTTCTTGTCCCATCAGATGGTTATAAAGCGCGCGTTCCCGCCGGCTGGCTCAGCCTTTTGGTCAACGCCGGCGACGGGATCGATCTGGACGTCTTTCTGACGCGGCAGCCAAAGGATCGCATGGTCAGAAAGCTGGGGCAGCAGCTCCGTATCAACCGCAGCAAAATTAAGGAAACCAGCGACACCAACACGGATTTTGACGACCTCGACGGTGCGATCCGCAGCGGCTATTTTCTAAAAGACGGTCTTTCCAACAATGAGGATTTTTATTATCTGAACCTGCTTATCACCGTCACAGCCGGCAGCGTGGATGACCTTGAATGGAAGGTCGCGGAAATGAAAAAGCTCCTGCTCTCGCAGGATATGGATGTGCAGACCTGTTCCTTTTGTCAGGAGCAGGCTTTTTTATCCTCTCTTCCTCTGGTTTCTCTGGAGCGCCAGCTCTATGAGCGGTCTAAGCGTAATGTTCTGACAACGGGAGCTGCCAGCTGCTATCCCTTCACCAGCTATGAGATGTGCGATGACAACGGTATTCTTCTCGGCGTCAATAAACACAATAATTCTCTCATCATCGTGGACATCTTCGATTCCCGCGTCTACAAGAATGCCAATATCGCCATTCTCGGAACCAGCGGAGCCGGAAAAACCTTTACGCTTCAGCTGATGGCTCTGCGCATGCGCCGCAAGGGAATTCAGGTCTTTATCATCGCGCCGCTCAAAGGGCATGAGTTTCACCGGGCCTGTTCCAACATCGGCGGACAGTTTATCTCCATATCTCCGGCTTCTCAAAACTGCATCAACATCATGGAGATCCGCAAGGCAGATAAGTCCGTGGACGATCTGCTGGATGGCCCCGGCACGGAAAAATCTCTGCTGGCAGCCAAAATTCAGCGGCTGCACACGTTTTTCAGTCTCTTAATTCCGGACATGTCCCACGAGGAGCGGCAGCTTCTGGATGATGCCATGATCTGTACCTACGGGACAAAGGGCATCACACATGACAATGCTTCTCTGGAACAGCCGAAAAATCCAGGGTGCTATAAAGAAATGCCGATCCTGGGCGACCTGTATGAAATTCTCGCCGCCTCTCCGGAAACAAAGCGCCTTGCCAACATCCTGAATCGGCTGGTCAACGGCTCTGCCCGCTCTTTCAATCAGCAAACCAATGTGGCGCTGGACAACAAGTACATCGTCCTTGATATTTCTGAGCTGACCGGTGATCTGCTGACGGTGGGGATGTTTGTTGCTCTCGACTTTGTATGGGACAAGGCCAAAGAGAACCGCACGGCGGAAAAAGCCATCTTCGTGGACGAGTGCTGGCAGCTCATCGGCGCCAGCAGCAACCGGCAGGCCGCCGAATCCGTTCTGGAGCTTGCCAAGACGATCCGCGGCTATGGCGGCAGCCTTGTCTGCGCCACACAGGACCTCAATGACTTTTTTGCGCTGGACGACGGTAAATACGGCAAGGGCATCATCAACAACAGTAAAACGAAGATCCTGCTGAATCTGGAGGAGGAAGAAGCCCAGCGCGTTCAGGGCGTTCTGCATCTGTCTGAAGCTGAGTTGATGGAAATTACGCACTTTGAACGCGGCAGCGCTCTCATCAGCACAAATAACAATAATATTGCCGTGGAGATCAAGTGCAGTCAAATGGAAAAGGAATTGATCACCACGGATCGCCGGGAGCTGGCCGAGCTTGCTCAGCGTGCTGCGCCAAAGCAGCATCCATGCTAATCCGTACACAATACGCATTTAAGACGTATAACGCTCCACGACCAACAGCAATACGGCGATTATACGGCTTCAATACGCATAATGAGGAGATGTTTCAATGAAAACGAGGGAACAGATCTATGGGCAGGAAGCCGCCGGCATCCTGCGGGATGTTTCCATGTACCGCGCTCTGACGGAGATGCAGCTTTTGAAGCTCTATCCGCACAAGGAAAGCAAAATCCGGAATCTGCTGTCCTACCTGCAAAAGCAGGGCCGCATTGTGCAGCGAGGCGAGTATTACCGCATTCCCGCTGATGCGGAGGCGGGGATCGATTACGGGCTTTCAAAGGCCATTTGGGTTCTTACCGACTTTATGGAGCAGGTAGAATATCACTCTGTCAGCGAGTACCCCGCAAAAATCATATTTTTTGCGGATGGTGAAGTTTACGAAATCATTTACGCGGAGCCGGGTAAAGAGCAGCTTATCAACCAAATGCTCTCCACAGTAAAAGAGGTTCCGCCCAAATACATCGTTCTGATTGAGCAGCCGGAGCAGATCGCCGAGATCCGCACACCAAACACCAGCGGATACTGTACCGTCTCTTCGGGCGGCGAAGTGCAGTATTATCAAATCGAATAAGGAGTTTTTTCTTGAACAGGGCCATTATATCACAAAGAATTACATCTATTCTGGCTGAGATCGAACGGCTGAACAATGCGCTCTATGCCATGAACACGACGGATATTCAGCGTTATCCCGACAACTACGAGGTGCTGTCCACGGATGCGGCGCTGCGGGCCGAGCGGATCACCTGCCGGCTGCGCCACCTGATCTATGCCACTACCAGCATCAAAAAAGAGGAATATCTGCGTTCTGCTGAAACCATGCAGGGTATTGAGATCAGCGAAAATGGCGGCATTCTGGAGATCAAGCTCCCGTGCCTTCTGCCAAAGCGCAGGCAGCGCCAAAGCACGGAGTTTCTGTTGGATCCGTTTACCTCCGCGCTCTCCGATTACGCCGCCCACCACACCATGCCGCAATTTCAGCATTGTGTGGTCTGTTTTTCCCACATCTATGCGCAGGAACTGCCAGAGCGGCGTATCCGCGATTATGACAATCTGGAACTGAAGCAGTTTCTGGATGTTGCGGCCTCCTTCATCTTGACGGATGACAATGGGCTGCTGTGCGACGCCTACAACACCACGGAGTTGGGCGAAGAGGATTGCACACGGCTTTTTCTCATGGACAGCACGCAGTTTCCAGCCTGGCTTGCAGAGCGCCAGAATGGCGTAAAAAGCATATCGGATTTTTGACCTTTTATGGGCGCTTATTTTCCAAGGTACAAAAAGCGCCCTGAAAGCGCTGAAAATACTGCGTTTTTTCAAGGCGCTCCAACCGCAAAATTACCCAAGCTATAAAGCCCTACGGTAAAATATCGTACAAGGAGGCAGCACGGTTTATGCCTCGAAAGCCCCGGCAGCTGCCAGCTCAAAATACGCTGCCCTATCTTCTTTTGACATTGACCGCCCTCTGCGGTGAATACCCCATCCGGCAAATCAGTCGCCTGCCGGGTGGCTCCGCATACCTCGAAAGTGTCGTTACCGCCCTCCGGCGAGATGGGTTGCTGCGTACCTTCTCCAAAGACGGCCTGCGTGGACTTCGGCTCACCTCGTCAGCCAAACGGCTGCTGTTGGCTGATGCTCCCGAATGGTTTTCAGCCTATCTGACCGGCAGTTCTGAGCCAAACAAGCTCAAAAGCGAAATTCCCAGGCGGCTCCGGCTTCACCGGATGGCTGAGATCCTGACCATCATGCACAACGCTGACATTCCGGCCTTTCCATGGGAAAAGGTCCCTTTTTCCGCTGCCAGTCAAAGTACGGCTCTCCCCGCCTATTACACCTCCAGAGAAATCAAAGAGATTGGCCCGCAAGGGACGAAAATCAAAAGTTCACGCGCAACCGGCATCCTGCTGACGAATGGCAGTATTTTTTTGACCTATAACACCGCCAAAGCGCAGATGAAATGGGAGTATAAGGCCGAACTGCGATTCAAAGCTCTGCTGCAAACCGAAGGGGTCATGCCCGACGCGGAGATTTCCGGGATCGTGTTCGGTTCCACCATGGAACAGCTTTCTGCCCTGATGCAGCCGGACGCACACAACTATTTCCTGCTGGATGGCAGCTTTCCGCATTTCTATTATTTGACCAATGACCGTTATGGCGAAGCGATCCTTCGCCTCTTATGCGACGCGCAACAGCGCAGGACGCTTGATACGATCCTTGCAGAGGGGCTCCATGAGGGGATACCAAATTGGCGCGTCGAGAACGACGCCATTGACAGCGAGGGGAATCCTGTTCTATTCGCCTACACCTGTGATTTTCCTCGCATCCGGCGTTTCGATACCGCGCTGGAGCTGCACGGAATGACGGGGACATTGATTTGCTTCGATTACCAAGAAGAAGCCTTGCGGGAGATCTGCGGGCAGTGTGTGATGCTGCAAAGCATTGATTTTCAACAGTTTGAAAGGAGCGTGCTCTATTCCTAAAAAGAAGCTGATTCAGCTTTTCATTATTCCAATCGCTGCGCTGGCGCTGCTCTACGGGAGCGGCTACCTCTCGCAGCTTTTTTCCAATTACCGTGCATGGCAGGAGGCCGGCGCCGTGTTTGGGACATCTCCCGCATTCCCAGACGCCGGATTCGTTCCCTGCCTTGCGGCAGCCTTCCATTTTCCGTATGGGCTGTATGGCCTCGGCCTCTGCATCGGTGCGCTGGCGCTGCTGATCCTCATGGTCATGCGGATGGGCTACAGCGAAGGCGGCGAATACGACCGGCAGCGCAATCTGGTCTATTCCAACAAGGGAACCTACGGCACCGCAGGGTTTATGTCCCGCAAGGAGCTGACCGAGGTGCTTGACCTTGTGCCAGACATTCGCAAGCATTCCGGCACGATTCTCGGAGAGCTGGATCATCAGGTCATTTGTATTCCTCCAAAGACTCGATTTAACGGGAATCTTGCGGTTTACGGCGCCAGCGGTTCCAAGAAGACAAGAGCCTTTTGCGTCAACATGATTCTCCAATGCGCAGCGCGGAAGTCAAGCCTTGTGATCTGTGACCCAAAATCCGAACTTTACGAAAAGACCAGCGAGTACTTGCGGGATCAGGGGTACACCGTCCGTGTGTTCAATCTGGTAACGCCGTCAGCCTCAGATTCATGGAATTGCCTTGCTGAAATCGGCGATCAGGAACTAATGGCGCAGCTCTTTTGTGATGTCATCATCAAAAACACAGGGGGCGAAGAACGTGACCACTTCTGGGACAGCGCCGAAATGAATCTGCTCAAGGCGCTGGTCCTCTATGTTTCCACCAGCTATCCCAAGAAAAAGCAAAACATCGGCGAAGTGTACCAATTGCTCACCGCCAGTTCCGAAAAGGAACTGAATGCGCTTTTTGATGTTCTTCCCCTCACGCATCCTGCCAAAGCGCCATACAGCATTTTCAAGCAGGCGTCGGAGGGTGTGCGCGGCGGCGTTATCATCGGGCTCGGCTCCAGACTGCAGGTTTTCCAAAACCGGGATATTCGCAACATCACATCCTACAACGAGATCGATTTGGAACTCCCGGGAAAGCAGCCATGCGCGTATTACTGCATTACAAGCGATCAGGACAGCACATTTGACTTTCTTTCCTCGCTGTTTCTTTCCTTCGTGTTTATCCGCCTGGTTCGCTATGCGGACGAACATTGCCCTGGTGGGGCGCTTCCGGTTCCTGTTCATGTACTTGGTGAAGAGCTGTGTGCCTGTGGAGTGATCCCAGATCTATCGAGAAAAATTTCAGTCATTCGTTCCAGAAACCTGTCCATGTCATGTGTGTTCCAGAACTTAGCAGGTCTTCAGAACCGCTATCCCTACAACCAGTGGCAGGAAATTCTGGGCAACTGCGATGTGCAGCTTTTTCTTGGCTGTACGGATGCTCTGACGGCGGAATTTATTTCCGACCGGACCGGCGAGGCCAGTATCTCTGTTACCAGTAAAGCCAAACAACTCGGAACATGGCGTGTATCCAATTACACGCCTGAATACCGGGAAACCAGCGGTGTCGGTCGGCGCAAGCTGATGACCATGGACGAGGTGCTGCGTATGGACGTCGATAAAGCCCTGATCATCATTCGTGGCAAAAATGTACTGGAGGTAGATAAATACGATTATTCCAAGCATCCCGAGGCAAAGAAACTACGGCCGAGCAAGGCCGCCTCCCATGTCCCCGCATGGCAGACAAGGAAGCCGCAGAAAAAGCAAACTCCATCGGCGCCGCCATCTCAGGCAGCGGCTAAGAAGCCGGTACAAAAGAAAAAGCCTGCATCGACAGAAAAAGTCGTTACAGTAACCAAAGAATCCATTATGAAGAAAAAGGAGGATACTTAATGCCCAAGAAAAAAACGATCCCGCCCCCTGATGATTTCTCCTCAGAGTTCATGGAAACCGAATTCGTCAAAGAACTTTCTGAGCAGCAGGCGGAGGCCGCCGACAGCGACAACACGGAAACTCCGCTGGCAGAACCCCCGGAAGTTGATCTCGGCTCCGGCGATGTGAGCGGCACAGCAGATGTCGGAGAAAAAGAGCCGGATGCCGAAAACACCGCCGATGCCGCAGATACTGTCCCTGTTTCCGATGAAAAGGCTGAGGATCCGGAGTACGACAGCATTTTGCAGGAGCTGAACAGCAGCACTCCGGCACCCCTTGACAGCGGCGGCGAAAATGCTCTGGATGCGCTTTTGCTGGAAGGAAATGCGGAAAATGCTCCGCCCGCTGAAGATGAAACGGAATCCGCAGATGGTGAAGCTGCTCCGCAGCCTACTGTGCCTCCCGCACCTGCCGGACGCCGTGACTCCTACATTCTGACCGTTGATGCAAAAGACCGTATCGAAACGGAAGAAGAACGCCGTGAGGTCATCTGGCATGAGATCAAAACCTCGCATATCACCGGGCGCATCTTGACCGGAACGTTGGACGGCGTGGAGCAGACCCCTTCCGGCCGCACTATCGTTGTCATTGACTACAAGGGCTATCGCATTGCGATCCCGCTGAAAGAAATGATGCTCTATTCCGGACCCGTTCCGTATGGGGCGAAATACAAGCCGTTTATGGAGCGGATGAACAGTATCCTTGCGACCATGCTCACCGCGGAGATCGATTTCATCGTCCGGGGTCTGGATAACACCGCCCGCAGCGTTGTGGCAAGCCGCAAGGCCGCTATGCTCCGTAAGCGTCAGACCTTCTATCTGGACGCCAATGAAGATGGTGTTCCCATGATCTATGAGGGGCGCATCGTACAGGCGCGCGTAATTGGCGTTGCGGAAAAAGTCCTGCGTGTGGAAGTGTTCGGCGTGGAGTGTACGATTTTCGCCCGCGATCTGTCTGCCGCATGGTTCGGTGACGCCCGCGAGTATTACAGCGTCGGCGACCGTGTTCTTGTCCGTGTGCTCACCATTGACCGCAGCGACATCAACCATATTTCCATCACAGCAGATATCCGCAGCGTTTCGTCCGCCGCCAACCAGAGCAATCTGGATAAATGTGTCCTGCAGGGCAAATACGCCGGCAGAGTGACCGATGTGCGCCACGGCGTTGTGTTCATCCGGCTCAACAACGGTGTCAACGCGGTTGCCCACACCTGCTATGACCGGCGAATGCCCGGGAAAAAAGACGACGTCAGCTTTGCCGTTACCCGTCTGGATGAGGAACGAGGCATCGCCGTCGGCATCATCACCAGAATCATCAAACAGAATTTGTAAAAAAGGAGAGGCCACCATGAAGAGCTTATCAAAGCTGGCCCTTTGCCTGCTGCTTGCCATGTCGCTGACGGTCAGCGCCTTTGCCGCTCAGGTTCCCGATTCATTGGTAGCGGAAAACCTGAACGGCCAGCAGCGGCTTGTAAAAACCTACACGCTTTCCCCGGAGGTTGACCCAGATGAGCTGAAGGAAGAGGACTTTTCCTACGACGGCTATCTTTATACCTGGGCCTATACCACCAAGGTGGAACACCCGTATCTGGAAAGCAAATCCGTAACGGAAACCGTCACAGTCAATACCGCCAAAAATGACCTTGCGCAGATCCTCGCAGAGCTTTCGCCCAGTATGCCCTATGAAAAGGACGGTTTCTCCGGCGAGTTGGCACTGGATCATACCACGCTTTCCACGGAGGCGTCCGGCTACACCACCAAATACAGCAAAACCACCGAGACAAAGGTGATCGGCAATCTGGACCGCAACGACATGTCTTATGTGCCGGCCACGACCATCAAAAACGGAAAAACGCTCTCCCTTGCCAATGTGGAATGGCAGGTCACCGGCACGGCGCTTGTCGGCGAGGCGCTGGTTCCTGCCCAGTATCAGGCGGTCGCTACCTATTCCGCCTCCAACAGTTATCAGGCTGCCACAGGCTATGTCACCACGGCGGAATATCACGGAACCGTTACTGCAGAAGGTGTGGACAGCATCACTTATACCGTGGTTTATACCGGGAGTGAGATCGTCCCCGAGAAAACATATATCTGGGATAACGGAAGACTTTCCGCTCCGCTGCTGATCCTCACCGCCTTGCTGCTCTGCGCGGGTATTACCGCCGCCGTACTCATCCTGCTGCGCCGCCGCAGAAATGTCTATGTGTATGTTCCGGACAGCAGTCCCAGAGAGTACCGGCTGATCGCCAAATTTCGTGTGGAGCCTGACAGCGAGGTTCCCGCTATCGATGCAGGCTCTCTCGCACTGAATCCGGGAGATACCGTCGCGGTTGAGGTGAAAAAATCCCTTGCCAGACATCTGGCTGGGCGCGAGTTTACCGTTTCTTTCCCGCAGAGTGACCATACTTACACGATCCAAGCCAGCAAGCACAATGACTGGCATGAATTTACCGTTCCCGCTGAAGAAGAACAGGAGGCTCCCGTATGAAGAAGTTTTTCTCATTGACTTTGACTCTGGCTGCCATGCTTTCTGCGATGGCGGTCAGCGCACAGGCTGCCGATTATTCCTTTGAAACCGATGGCACCCCGGAATACTATCCCTCCTCTTCCTATGAGGACGTCTACGGCTCCCGCTACAATTACGGTGGAAAAAATGTGGTGGACTACCAGATCCCCGAGCTGGAGTACGGGCAGTTCAGCACCACCCAGACCGGCGTGATGGAGAAAATCATGCTGCCCGGTCTTCAGGGCATCTCCGCATCCGGCGGCGGCATTTACGAAATTTCTCCCGGCGGCGGAACTGTTGAGATCCCCGGTTTTCTGCAGGGCGGCTCCACAGCTACTCCTGCGACGCCCGCTTTCACAGAGCTGACACAGGATTTTCTGCTCTCCAACGGTGCCGTCGGAAAGATCTCCATTCCTGCAATCGGAGTCAAAAACTATTATCTCTGGGAAGGCGAAACGACTGCCAGCATGAAAAAGGGGCTGGGACATTTCACCGGCACCAGCGTCTGGAACGGCAATGTGGCTGTCTGCGGTCATAATCGCGGCGCCAAATATGTGATCGGCAGCATCAAGGATCTGGATGTGGGCGACAAAATCACCTATACCACATCCATGGGTACCCGCACCTATCTGGTGGAGACTGTGACCAAAATCAGCAGCAGCGATTGGAGTTATTTATCCTCGACCGCGGATAACCGGATCACACTCTTCACCTGCGTTGCTGGAGACCCCAGCCAGCGCTGGTGTGTGCAGGCAGTTCAGGCATCTTAAAATTTTCTGTTGAAAAAGTCACCTTATGATCGTAAAAGGGAGTAGATCAAAAAACAGGAGGACTTTTTATGAAGAAGCAAATTTTCACCATGCTTACAGGTCTTCTCATCGGCGCAGTGCTGACCGGCGGCTCTGCCGCAGTCGCCGCCGGGATCATGGCGGAGCGCAGTCACCATCGCGTTGTCGTAGATGGAAAAGAAGTGCAGATGGAAGCCTATGTCATTAACGGCAACAACTACGTCAAGCTGCGGGACATGGGCAAGGCAGTGGGATTTGAGGTCTATTGGGACAGCGTTAACGGCTGTGTGCAGGTGGAAAGCAACAAGCCCTACACCGGCGAAGCACCTGCAAAGGCAGAACCCGATAAACCGGAATCGCATCCAGAACCCGCAGTCCCTGCCAATGATGCCGATGTGGATGCCATGAAACAGGACATCATTGACCGCACCAACGCGCTCCGTAAGGAAAACGGCATCGCTGCCCTGACCACCAGCGACAAGCTCATGCAGGCCGCACAGGTACGAGCCGATGAAATGGCTGCCAGCGGCGTCTATTCTCATATTAGACCTGACGGGCGTAAATACATGACTGTCACTGACAGTCAATACATAGGAGAGAATATTCACTGCCTGGAAGACTGGGCTCTAAAAGAAAAGAGTCTGCCAGAAACCGTCATGTGGGCATGGTCCGCCTCTGCGGGGCATCTCAAAAATATGACCAATTCCCGTTACGGAAGCATCGGTGTCGGACTTGCCAAAGGTACGGACGAAAACGGCGAGGACTGCTGGTATTGTGTCCAACTCTTTATGGATACAGGGGGTTCCATCAGTTGGGTGGATCGTCCCGCAGCCAAGCAATAACAATTCAATATTATTTTTGCAAAATGCGGACTGGTTTCACAGTCCGCATTTCTATTTTAAATTTTCAAATAAGGAGGAATTCCCTTTGAAAAAAATCAGGACGAGATTTCTGTCTGCGTTTCTGGCGCTGCTGACCTTGCTGACACTGCTGCCCACTTCTGCACTGGCAGCTTCCGGCAGTGGAACAGGCATTAAGCCTACAACGGACCCCAACCTCTGGTCTACCCGCCTGACCTCCACTGGACAGCAATACTCCTATCGCCCGCCCACGGCAGCAGGCAAACAGCTCTACTGCATGGATCTCGGCTATTCTTACCGATTTGGAACAGCCAGTTTTCTGAACTCGTACACCTACAAAAGCGCCACTGGAACAGACAGTGACACTTTGTGGGATTCTGCTGTTGCGGATACGGGTCTTGGCGAAATGGATGCCATCACCCGAGAAAACGTCAAATGGATGATGACCTATATCACGGACTACAAGGGCGACATCCCCGGCAGCCTGTTTATGGCTCTGCAAACGTACATTTGGGATCATCAAAGCAATAAATCCGCAGGCGGCGATACCTCTGGTGACATTGATGCCGGTGGTTACGCCAATGCCGATACCTACGAAACATATCTTGGGTATGTAAACTGGCTTTTGGCGCAAAAAGCTAAGGAAGATGCGGAATATCAACAGCAGATTGAAGATTACGCCGCCAAAGGCATCATTGCCTCGGTTGTGGAAGACGAAAACGCAAAGTGGGCAGTCTACGCGAAATCCAGCGTCAAGGGCCGCCAGAGTTTTTTCAACTATTACGCGCCCCGCAAATTGCAAGTCGGTAAGACTCCTGCCCCAGAAGAACCGGATCATCCGCCTGCCGGTGATGCGGATATTACGCTAAAGAAGGTTGCCGCAGGAACCACCCGTGGTTTAGATGGTGCCCGCTTTCTGATTTATCGGGACGGTCAGATCGTGGGCAGCGATGTGACCAAAAACGGCGGCATTATCGAGGTAAAGGACGTCACCAAGGGCCTGTGGACATTCGTGGAGGTGGAAGCTCCGGAGGGTTATGCCCTGGACCCCACCCCTCACAGCGTCTATGTCGATACCACCGATGGCGACAAGCAGTACACTGTTTCCGCCAGCAACAGTCCTCTGCCCAGCCTGAAAATCACCAAGGCAGACGCGCAGACCTTCGCCAAGGTCAAGGCGACCTTTCTGGTGGAGGCCCTGACCGGCAGCTACTCCACCACCGTCACTGTGGACGGCGAAAAGACACTGCCCGATCTCCAGCCCGGTGTGTACCGCGTTACCGAGCAATCCGTGGAGGAGCCGTATATCAAGACCGGAACTCATCAGGACATCGCCCTGCTGGCCGGTGCCGGTACTGTGGAGGCCGCCTTCACCAACTATGTAAAACCCGGTTTGGAGGTCCTGAAGAAAAATATTGCCACCGGGGAACCCATTGCCCATGTGACCTACAAAATTGAGCAGATCGACGGCAGCTACTCCACCACCGCGACTACGGACGGCGCGGGACGCATTTTTTTGGCGAATATCCCTGTGGGCAGCTACAAGGTCACGGAGGTCAATGCTCCCTCCGATGTGATCCTCTGCGACATTCCCCAGACGATTGCCCTCGGCCCCGGCGAGACCCGCACGGTGACATTCTTCAACGCCATGAAGCCTTCTTTGAAAATCATCAAACGGTGCGAAGTTACCAAAGATCCCATCCCCAACACCAAGTTCCACATCTGGTGGGCATCGGACAACACAAGCACCGGTGCCATGAATGACCTCGGCAGCTTTTACACGGATGACCATGGCGAGATCATCTTCACAGGCGATGCCCTCAAGAGCGGCTGGTATAAAGTGACAGAGGAAGCCCCAGCATCCGGATTCGCCCCCGCTGACGAACCGACCCAGGAGTTCTATCTGGCTGGCAACGAAAACGCGGTCAAAATCTGGGAGAATCGCCCCCTCAGTGCGCTGGTGGTATTCAAATATGATGAAAAAACCGGCGCGGCCTTACAGGGAGCGGAGTTCCAGATCCGCTATCTGGGCGGCACCTCCGGCATCGGCGGCACGGTCATCGGCACTTACACCACTTCGGAAAACGGGTCCATCATCCTCACCCGCCTGAAAGCGGGCACCTATATCGTGGAAGAAACCAAAGCCAGTCCGTTTTATTCCATCGACACGCCGCCCCAGACCGTGCTGTTGAGCGGTAAGGATCAGGATGTGGTGACGCTCCGGTTCGGCAACCAGCCTTACGGCTCCGTCCTCATCAAGAAGCTGGCGGATGATGCCAGCAAAACACCGCTGGCGGGCGCTACCTTCCTCGTCACTGACGATAAGGGTACGTTCATCGGCACCGCCAACGGTGAGTTCACCACGGACAAGTCCGGAGCCATCCAGCTCCCTAAGCTGCCTGCCGGTACGACCATCGTGGCAAAGGAAATTCGTCCCCCGGAGGGGTACGCATTGGACGGCACACCCCAGACTATTACGGTGCAGGCGGGTGAAAACGCGCCTCTGACTTTCTATGATAAGCCTCTCTGCAACCTGACCATTCTGAAGCGGGACACGCTGACAAAGAAACCTCTGGCAAAGGCGGAGTTCATTGTGAAGGACAGTGAGGGCAAGCCCATTGGAACAGACAACGGGCGGTTCGTCACCGGCTCTGACGGTACTGTGACCATTACTGCCCTGAATCCCAATGCCACCATTATCGTGTCTGAGGATAAAGCGCCCATCGGCTATATCAAGGATGAGACGCCAAAAACCATTGTGGTCAGGAGCGGTGTACCCAATAGCCTGACCTTTGACAATGAACCTTCTACCACATTGGTGATCCACAAATATATCGAAGGAACGGAGAACGAGCCGCTTTCTGGCGTTGCCTTCAAGGTAGTAGATGGCAGCGGCGCTGCCGTTGGCCCCGATGACGGCGTTTATTACACGGACAAGGCGGGTGAGATCGTTTTGAACGGTCTGGAACCCGGCACTACCGTAGTTGCCCGTGAGATCAAATCTGTGGATGGATTCGTGCTGGACGGCACACCCCAGGACATTCTCATCAAGGCAGGGACGGTGCAAAATCTGACCTTCTGGAACAAGCGTCAGGGCGCGCTTATTATCAACAAGCTGGACGCTGTGACGAAGAAACCGCTGGCGGGAGTTACCTTCAAGATCACTACGGCTACCGGCGAGTTTGTCCCCGACGAAAACGGAAAAATCAGCTCCAACGGTCTGTATTATACCGATAAAAACGGGCAGATCATTCTCAAGGGCGTCACCGGTACGCTGGTGGTAACGGAGGAAAAATCTATTGACGGTTACACCATCGACGAAAATACCCGCACCCAAACCGTTGTAGTCAACCCCGACGATACGCAGTCCTTGTGTTTTTATAACGCCCCCATCGGCGGCGTGGAAATCATCAAGGTCAATGCGGATAACCACAGTGAGCGCATCCCCAATACGACCTTTGAGATCCGCAAGGTGGACGATGCTCTGGTCGATACCGTTACGACGGACAAAAATGGCCGTGTGTTCGTGGCTCTGGAGGATGGTAGTTACTATGCAAAAGAGGTCACGTCTAACAAATCGTTCCGGCTGGATGATACGCCCCACTATTTTGAGATCAAGGACGGCAAGCATGTGGCGCTTCAGGTGACCAACAAAAAGCTCAGCGGCATCGTTATCCACAAGATCGACAGCGCCACAGGCGATGGGATCTACGGGGTGAAGTTTGTTCTCTATGACGCGGACAAAAAGCCCATCGGGGAGTACACCTCGGATGACCGGGGATATATCTACATCGACGAGATCCCCGGCGGGCTGAGCGGCCGTTTCTACCTGCGAGAGTTGGAAGCCGCCCCCGGCTACACGCTGGATAAGCAGTACAAGACCGTCTATGTCTCTCCGGGTAAGACCGTGGAGATCGAGTGGGAAAATACCGCCGTCACGGGGCAGATCCAGATTTACAAGTACGCCGCTGAGTACAACGAGGTCACCGGCACCGCTGCAGGTACTCCGCTCAAGGGCGCTGTTTATGAGATCGTCAATGCCCGCAGCGGCAAGGTAGTGGACTACATTACGACGGACGCCCGGGGCGTTGCGGCCAGCAAGCCGCTGCCCCTCACCCGCTATCAGCTCCGAGAGGTCACGGCGCCCGCCTATTGGCAGCTCGATCCCACCGTGCTTGATGTGACGCTGGAATATCCCGGTCAGATCATCAAGCTCTCTGCCTATGATAAGCCTGCCAGTCTCGGCGTTACCATCACCAAGCGCGGCAACGCACAGGTCATGGCAGGCCAGTCCATGCGCTACGATCTGACGGTGGCGAACACCTCCAACGTGCCGCTGGAATCCTTCTTCTGGCACGATAAAATTCCCTATGATGTGGCTCGTCCCACGACGCTGACCACCGGCACCTACAGCGCACGGCTCAATTACCGCATCCTTTACAAAACCAATTACAACACGAGCTATCAGGTGTTGGCGAGCAACCTGCTCACCAGCAATAATTACAGCTTCAGCCTCAACGCCATTCCCATGCAGGCCGGCGAAGTGGTGACCGACATCTATTTTGACTTCGGCAAGGTTCCTGTCGGCTTCCAAAGCGTTGTTAATCCCACGCTGAGCGTGATGGTGAACGGAAACGCGGTCAATGGCTATCAGATGGTCAACCGCGCCGATGTGGGCGGCAAATATCAGGGCACATGGCAGACCGCAACGGCAAGCTGGGTGACGATCATCCGCCGTCTCTGGAATACACCTACACTCCCCAAGACTGGCTACTAAATCCAACCCTTTTCAGGGAAAGCGCCCTATCCGGGGCGCTTTCCCAATTCTAATGTGAGGAGCTGAACTATGAAACACAAAAAAGGATTTTCTGCCGTTCTTTTGACGCTGATCATCAGCACGCTGCTGCCCATTTCCGCCTTTGCCGCCTCTGACGGCTTTTCTGATGTACCGGAGGCATCTCCGTTTTATGAAAGCGTCACTTACCTTGCCAGTCATGGCATTACTTACGGTAAAGGAAACAACCGGTATGCACCGGGCACACCGATTACGGTGCGCCAATGGGCAACGATGCTCTGCCGGGTTCTTGATAAAGAAGATGTCCTTGCCGATCCTGCCAGCTATGGCGGTGATGCCTGTATCAAACAAGGCTATGCAGATGGATGGCTGAATCTGACGGCTATTGCAGCACCAGATTCGCGGCTATGCCGCTATGCCATCTATGAAAGTGGCTTTGCTGCCTTTGACATTGCCTTTTACAGTTCTCAACTCTACCCGGATAAGGAGGCTCTGTCTCCGCAGGACAATGTCCTCCTTGCTGCCAAGAGCTTTGGCTTATGCAAAGACACCTGTGCGGGGACAGACATCATCACCCGAGGCGAGGCTGCGGATCTTCTCTATGCTCTTTTGACCAGGGAATTTACCGTTGCGCTGCCGCCCATCCTGGAAAGCCTTCCTCTGAACAATAAAGAGGGCGTCCATCTGAATAGTTATCTGCTGGAACTCCAAAAGATCCCGGAGCCGATCCGTCAGGTATTTGCAGAAAAGGGCTGGCAGTATATGATTGATTGCGAATATCTCGCAAGCATAAGTGATCAAAGGAATCTGAATTGCATCGGTGTAACGGACTATGAAAATCGCCAAATCGTTGTATCCTCAGCAGAAGCTACCGTTCACGAATTTGGTCACTTTCTGGATAAGCTGATGGGCTTCCCGTCTCAGACGGAAGGCTTTTATCAGGATGAGTCCGGAACCGTAGCAGCCATGCTCCGTCCGTATGCGCTTACCAACGAGCGGGAGTATTTTGCAGACTGCTTTGTGTACTGGCTCACTTACCGTGATAACAGCAAAAAAATGGCGGTGCTTTGCAGCGCCGCACCAAAAACATACGCATATCTTTTGACATTGGAAAGTCAAAATTGGCAGCCGGCTGCATAGGCCTTCCTGCCTGGCTGCGGCTGTTTGAAACCCCACAACACTGTTATTATACTGTATCGTGTCCTGCATCGTCAATCAAATTAACGGCAATCCATCTAAAATCAGATGGATGCACAGTTTGTATCATGGTTATTTCGTACAATTCGCGGATTGTAAAACCACAAGAACTCTGCTATTTTATAAGTACAGAAAGAAAGGTGAGTCCGATGTACCAGTAAACCTCAAATCTGTAGAAATTGGAGGTAACCAGTGATGGTAGAGCCCAAGACTTACATAGAATGACCCTTGACTGCGGAACACGAAATCAGTCAAGGGTCATTCTTATATGCTGGCTCCTGCGTGCAGCAGGAGCTTTTTTCATGTCTGCGGGAAACCTCATTTATCGGCGCGCAGAAGTGCCTGCGTCTTGAGCAGCACACTCATCAAGGCACGGTGATCTTCCCATTCTTCCCACCAGAACGGTTTTAAGGCAAGCAGCGTTTGTTCGGCCCATAGCAGTTCTGCTTTTTGTAAGCAACCCTGCTCCAATCCGACTTGAAATCGTGCAAGCTCCTCTCTGACGAGGCCTGACGCGGAGCCGCGGTTTAAGTAGCTGCTAAGAAAGCCACCCAAAACAGCGGCCTCTTCCTGCGTATAAAACAATGCTATCCCCCCTATCACACACGAAAGGTATTCTACCACAGGCAGCGCTGATTGAGAAGTGCGGATTTTTGAAAGCCCCGATCCACCTTGCAAAAATGGCCTGCCGCAAGCGCAAGCACCACCTTTAGACTTGAAAGGATACGAACATGAGCGAACACAATCATACCGGACTGGATGAGGCAGCTTCTGTTGCATCCAATACCTTGCAGGCAGTACGGACTGGCAAGGCCATTTCCGCCGCGGCAAAGGGCGCTGCGGCAGGTGGACCCTATGGAGTTGCCATAGGAGCGGCATTGTCCGCACGAAAGCACATCGGAAAAATAGCGGCGGCCGCGCTGGTGTTACTGGCGCTGCCGCTGCTTTTTATTTTGCTCCTGCCGGGGCTTGCCTTCGGAAGCCTGACCGACAGCGGAGCATCCGGAACATCCGGACAGCCGATTCTCAATGACAATGCGGCTATTACGGAAAACATGAACCAAGCCGCCTTTGCAATCAACCAAATTCTCGGAGAAGGTATTGAGAATGTGAAGGAACGCATCGCCAGTGATTTTGCCGGGACCGATGGAGACCACTATGAAATAATCAATCCCTATGAGGGGAACCCTATCAACAACACCAACCTCTTCATATCGCAATACTGCGCGGCGAAAGAATTGGACTTTGCCTCCATCGCCCTTGCCGATATGGAGCAGATCCTGCGTGCTGGTCTTACGCACCTTTACAGTTTCAGTCGGACACGGGAAGTACGTACCATCCCTGCGGAAGAGGATGGTGCAGATGACACAACAGAAATATGGTACATCTACACGATTCGCTATAACGGCGAAGCCTACTTTGCTGATACCATTTTCGCACTGACCGATAAGCAAAAAGTGTTGGCGGAAAATTACGCCGAAAACCTCAGCCTGTTTCTTGGTGATGGTCTGTTTCAATATGCTCTTTCTACCAACACCATTACGGCTCTTGGCAATGTGCGCTTCACCGATGGCGCAACAGATGTCGTTTATTTCAACCAATTGGATGAACGCTATGCCAACCAGCCTTATGGCACCGACCATATTGGGGGGTATGGCTGTGGGCCAACTTCCATGGCTATTGTGGTCTCCTCGCTGACCAGTGAGATAGTTGACCCGGCTCAAATGGCGCGGTGGGCATATGAGCATGGCTATTGGTGCAGCAAAAGCGGTTCCTATCATACCCTGATCCCCGGTGCGGCGCAGGCGTGGGGACTTTCCGTTGAAGGGTGTACCGCCTCGGAACCGCAGCGCATTCTGGATGCCCTGGCAGACGGAAAGCTGGTCGTGGCCCTGATGACCAAGGGGCATTTTACAAAGTCCGGACATTTTATCGTGCTGCGGGGCGTCCAAGACGAAAAAATCCTTGTAGCTGATCCCGCCAGCTACCGCCGCAGTCAAAAAGCATGGGACTTGTCCATCATTTTGAACGAAGCCAGCAGACGAGCGGGCGCCGGTGGGCCGTTCTGGATCATTGGGTGAAGCTGCTGACAAATAGTAAGAGGCACCTCAGAGATGAGGTGCCTCTCTAACAATGCCACGATGAAATAACCTAATCAGCGTTCATTTTCGTTCAGGATTTCCAGCATCTCTTTTGGCGTCACTACATAGGGCTTGACCGGGAAATGCTTAATGTTGCCCGTTACGAGATAAGCATCGGTAGTTTCTCTCGCCTCCATAACCACCTCATAGAAAATTGCATCATCGGGATCGGGGACATAGTCCTCAATCGTGGCAGCATCCAAAAAGATACCTCGCTTAATTAAGCCTGTCAGCGCAATTTCAATGTCCCGGCGGTCAAACTTAAATTTAGGGCGGTGAAGAACATCGTTGTATTCATCCAGAATGTCCTCATGCAGCAGAGGAATCACACGCCCCGCAAGAGCTTCTTGCAGAATCATACCGGGAACGGAGGAAATGTTAAACAGAGCGGAAACCACTACATTCGTATCAAGTACAACATAGTATTTCATGGTTACGCTCCGTTTCGAGCATTTCTTGACGCACGGTCAGCCCGGGACACCGCGATCTCAGCATTGATCTCATCCAGCGACATATCCGCCGTGCCGTTCTGCTGTGCGGCTTCACTCAGACTTTTCACGGCACGGATTGCCCGGTCAGCTCTGTATTCCTGCTTGGGCAGTGTCATGGAAAAGGGAACGCCATTTACCACGACAGAGCGCTTCAAAAACATTCGGATAGCGGTAGGAAGGTCGATGCCGAGTTCCTCGTAGACAGCGGCAGCCTTAGCGCGGAGATCTTCGTCAACACGCACCTGCATAACACTTGTAGCCATAAAAGCACTCCTTTCAAATATGATTGTATTGGTTTGCAATACAATCATATTCTATTATACGCAAAAAGTCAAGAGTTAGTCCTTGTGTGTTTCCTAATACGTTTTATTGCGCACAAAAGAAGGAGACTATGCAGGGAAGGCCGTGTGCAGCCACTTTGGCAATTTATAAAATGCGGTCTTCTTGAATCAGCAGAATATCATCCCGCCCCTCGGCCTGGTCAAGCATCCGCTGTGTGAAGCCGCTCTTGGAAAACAGCCCGTACAGCACCTTATACCCGGGGAAAGCCGTGCGCAGCTCCGCAGACTTTTTCACCTTCTCCTCCAGTTCATAATAGACCGTCGCATCCACTGGCTTATTGTGGTACTTGCACTCCCCGGCAAACACCTGCTTCTTCTGGTGATCCACCGCCATCACGTCGATCTCCGTATCGCCGTTGATGTCACCCGGCCAGTAGGAGCCGATGCAGGAGGGCACGAAGTCCACTGCCTTGCTCCGGCACAGGGAGGCAAAGATATCTTTGCAGACGTCCTCGTAGGAGAAGGCAACAAATTTCTGAATAAAGTCCTTCTCCAACTCGTCCAGAACGATCTGCTGATTGTCCAGTTCCAGTTCCCCCTTGTAGGGATAGACATAACGAAACCAGAAGCGGATGAAATTATCTGAAATGAAGTAGAGACCCTTTCGGGACTTCTCCGGATTTTTCTCCGTGACCGGCGTTGCCTTTTTCAGAAAGTCCAGATCGATCAGCGTGGAGAGATAGGGTGTCAGTGAGGATGTCTCCATACCCAGGGCTCCGGCGATCTTCCCTAACTTGTGGTTACCGTCCGCAATGGCGCGAATGATGGAGAAATAGCTGTTGGCGGACTGTACCTCGTCTTTCAGCAGGAAGTTTGGCTCCTCATAGAGAAATCCATTCTTGGACAGTACAACTTCCTGAATCTGACGGTAGAGGTCTTCTCCCGGTTCAAAAAACTCCAGATACTTCGGAACACCGCCCGTTACGGAATACTGCTCCACGGCCTGAGAGAACGGCTGTCCCTGCACGGCATAGAGATCTGTAAACGACAGCGGCTTCAAGCGGATCTGCGCGCTGCGCCGGCCATAAAGTGGACTATCGTGAGAGAGTGCGTGTTTCTGCATCATGCTGATCAGCGACCCGCATAGGATCAGCATAATATTACTGTCCTTCAGGATCTCGTCCCAGGCGTTTTGCAGAATGGACGGAAAGGCCGTGTTCGTCTTGACCAAATACGGAAACTCGTCAATGACCAGCACCTTCTTTTCCTCCGGCCGGTAGTTGGCGATCTCCCGGAACAGATCCAGCCAGTCCGTGAAGGTGACCCGCTGCAACATGGAGTTGCCCGTTACCCGGGCTACCACGCCGGCAAGACGCTTCATGCTCTGGGACTCCACTTCCTCTGTCGCAAGGAAGTAAAATGCCTGCTTATCTTTGATGAATTCTTTGATCAGCGTTGTCTTTCCGATACGGCGCCGGCCATAGATCACAACAAAGCTGCCATCCCGGCGGAATTCCTTTTCCAGCGTATTCAATTCTTCTTTTCGTCCAATAAAGTTCACCTGTGCCACCTCCAGCATCTACGATTCATTTATGATAAAACATATTATGATAATCTTGTTTATATTATACGCAGTTTTCTGAAACTGTCAAGCGGTCTGCTATATGCGGGCCGCTTTTTCTATTCTTTACAAAAAGTTCAAATTTCAAGGGGACGATACCCCCCTTGAGCGGCGCGTAATACTACGAGGGATTTTTAAGGAGGCTCCCATGGATCAAATCAAACGAAACCTGTATGAACTGCTGTTCAGCTGCAAAGGAAACTGGCGTAACGCCATTTATGTCCCCTGTGGGCCGTGCCCACATCCCTGCAAGGTTGACTGCTCCGGTTGTCTCGCGGCGATCCGACAGGATGGCGCGCCGTTGCTTGTCGGCGTTCGGGAGTTTGAAGAAGAAACCGGAGAGCGAATCGATCCGGGAGAATGCATCGGAACACTCAACAAGGACGCCTTCTCATCCCTCTTTTCCAGATACTTGATTTGGGAAATGACCAGTTCCGAGCAGTGTCCGATGGAATACCTCACAGATTCATCACTTTGCACCCTCGTTCCAAAATATCAGAAACAGAAAGGAGATTGACATGAAACGAATCAACATCACTTGCCCTGTCTGCGGTTCCAAGGCGTACCTTCGCCCGGCCAGCGTGGTCTACGGTGACAAGGCCCCGGACCCGGATGCCAAATACTATGTCTGCGGACGGTATCCCGCCTGTGACTGCTATGTGGCCGCGCACCGGAAAACGATGCTTCCCATGGGGACGCTGGCGGATAAGGCCCTGCGGAAAAAGCGGCACGATGCGCATGTGGCTCTGGACAGTCTCTGGAAGAATGGCATCATGAGCCGAAAAGAAGCCTACCGCCTGCTGCAGCTGTCTATGGGGCTTCCCGCCGAGGATGCGCATATCGCTAAATTCTCCGCTGCGCGCTGCGACGAGGTCATTGCGCTCAGCCGCAGGTTTCGCGCCGCCGCAGCAAGAGCGGCATAGCAAAATCAAACACAGAAAGAAGGGAAATCATGAGTATGGAATTTACCTTGAACGATCTCCAGCGCCAGAGAGTGGAGGATCACCTCGCACTGGTGGAACAGGTGCTTCGCCGCAGCATCAAGACCAATGAGACGGTGGACGGCATGGGGTATGATGATCTATATCAGGAAGGCTGCATCGCCCTTTGCCGCACGTCGGTTTCATACCGGGAGGAAATGGGGGCATTCCCCGCTTATGCCAAGGTCGTGATTCGGAATCATTTATTGGATCGCTGCCGAGAGATCCAATCCGCGCGAAAAAATCTGCCGCTGGTATCTCTGGACGCATTTACCGAGATGGGAGCGCCGGAGCCGGTCAGCCCTTTTCATACGGAGGATCTGATCTCTGACGTTTCCTCCTCTACCCTGCTCTCCCATTTCAGGAACCGCTACCACGGCACCGCCCGGCTTGGGATCGAAGCGATGGAGCTGCGGGTCAGAGGCTACAGCTGTGCGGATATCGCCAAGCTATATCAAAAGAAACCAAACTACATCGGAGCCTGCATCTCACGGGCGGCGGAAAAGCTGCGCCGGGAGCGGCTCGTGCGGGAGTTCTATACCGCCTGCACGGAACAGGATCTCAAGAGTGCATAAGGAGGAAATTCGTATGGCAGAAAAAACACTTTATACGGCATTGGGACATTTCCGCTGCCGGCACGATAAGGGGCGGCGTTATCCGGTCATCCTCATGGATTACCATGAGTTTGGAATGGACCCGCAGGAGATGACGCTTTGGACGGCCCTGTGCTGGCGGCTGACAGACCGGCAGCGTGCAGAGGACTTCTATGAACAGCTCTCCAACGGAATGGAGCTTTTCCCCCGGCGCAGCTTTTCAGACTGCCTTGACCGGCTCGTAACACGGGGGCTTGTTGCCAAGGGCAGCGGCACGACGGATTTTGACGCGCTCTATGACCTTCTCGGCGGGCTTTATGTTGTTCCCATCTCAAGCAGCTTTCCCCTGAAGGTGGTGACCTTTCTGAAACTGCTGCGCAGCGGAACGGCTCCTGGGTCGGCTTCAGCGCTCTTTCGGCGGGATCGGCGCACGGAGCCGGAGCGGTGCGTTATGGCCCTCAGCCGCTGCGTGCCGCTTTCCACGGCAGAACTGGTTCGATGCGCGGATCGCGGCGTCCCGGATACCGCCAGCGACCTGCAAATGCTTGATTTGTTGTACGGCGATCAGGAGACGACCAGCGACAACATCGTATCAGAAATGCGGACTGCCGCATGCTGCCGGCCTGTCACAACAGCGGTTGCCAACCTGTACCTCCGCAAGCAGATCATCTTTGAGAGGGCCTGCGCATGAGCGGGTTTGAAAGCTGGCCTACTCCGATCCTGCGGCGGTGGCTCTTATCCGCCGCCGCAGGGCCGGTCATTTTCCTGATAGGGCTTACCGGCCGCATCGCCCTGCGCGATCCGGTTCTCCTGCCGCTCAGTGCTCTGCTGTCCGGATGTATCATCACCCGATGTATTTTGCTGTTTCGCACGATCCGTCAGGGGGACTATGAAACGGTGGAGGGCGTGTGTGTCACCATCAGGTGGGCGCCCATAGGAGGGCACCAACGTATCCGCCTGATGGATGATTCCGGCGCTGCGCATGACCTCCTGCTGGACCGGTACCAAAAATTTTTGATCGGCAGCAGCTACCGCGTCTATTTTCAAAGCCCTCCCGGAGCCGAGTTGCCGGGAGTAAGGATACCCCGTGGCGCGCTGCTGGGGCTGGAGGAGCTTGGAGCGTGCCGGGCTGAATCGGAGATAGACGGTCAGTCTGCCGCACCGGAAGACCCAAATATCATAGACATGGAGGAATTCAATGAGCAAGCATCGCAGAAAAGTTATCCCTCCAATCCCTGCAAAAAAACCATGACCTAACACGTATTTACTGAACAGAAAGGAATCTACAATAATGACTTTTGCGAAAACCTTTGGGCAGCGTCATGTCCTCCACTTTCTGGACAGCCATGTTGACCTTTTTGGCTGCAGGATCACTGCGGCATCTCCTGTCGGTTTGCGGGTGACCGATGGTGTACACCAGCTCTGCCTGAAAAGCACAGACGGCTGCATTCAGCGTGAAGATGCTCCGAACAGTGTAGCGCCGGAGCTCATTGAAGTCTACGGGAGCACAGCGCGCCGAACCGCTATGACTAAACGCGGGGAATTGAGCCGGATGCCCCGCAGGCTTACGTTGCAGCAAACTGTGGAATTGCCGGAAAGCCTCTTGCGTCACTTTCTCTCGCACCCGTTGCTCTCCGATGTTGATGTGCGCCGCCTTGTGGATACCGGAAGTGTGGATGAGGACGCTTACATGAGTATGCTCCTATGGTTTCTTGCGGCAGGCGGTGATGGGCATCGGCTCGTTTTCGGCGGCTGTGACGAAGTAGGCGCCTATATGGAGTTGACCCTCTGGCACAACACCGCTCATGCTGAATCCTTCCAGTTCTATCTCAGCGATTACCCCTGTCCCGGCTATGCAGAATAAAAGGAGCTTGCTTATGAACACAGAAAAATTAGGGCAAATCCAGTTGCCCGCCCCGGAGGACACCGACCCCTACCCCCGCTTGCTGCTCAACGGCCGCGGTATCCACGCCGGCGAGACCTTTCGCGCGCTCTTCCCAGACGGATGGCGGGAGATCACCTTGGAAATGAGCCAAAAGCCCGAGGGCCCCGGCTGCTGGTACATCTCCAACCCCGGTTTTACCCACATCTGTCCCATAGGCCTGTTCGTAAAGGAATAGGCCGATCCACAATATCTATAAAAATACGCCGCGAATAAATACTATATATTGCGTTTCCTGCTTGACACAAGCTATATCCTGTGGTACAATACGCTCGTAAATGAATTTTGCACAATTTCCCTTATCAGGGACATGGACATAGATCCGTGTGTGGAGTGATCCACCTGTGCACGCTGTCAGGTTTGTACGCAAGTGTCAGTAGGACGACTGTACCCATATTGGGTATCTGTCGCTTTACTGGCATTTTTTATATATAAGTATTGCCCTCGCGGCAGAAAGGAGTTGTATGGCAGAAGTCCATGTTTTCGGTCGGGTGACCAATGACCTTCAGCTGAAAATGAGTCACAGGCAAGTCCCCTATGTATCCTTCGGTCTGGTCGAATGGATCGGGCGCCGGGATGCCGGTCACAGACAGTATTTCGAGGTCTGGGCCTGGGGAACGGATGCGCTGTCTCTGGCAGACGCGGAGATCCGCAAGGATTCCCGCATCTGGGTCCAAGGCTTTTTGGAACTGGTGGACTGCACCAGAAACGGTGGAAGCGAAAGGGACAAGCGGCTGAAGCTCAGCCTGACGGGATGGCAGTTAAAGCCACCCCGTACAGAGCGAAGACCCGCGCGAAAGCAAAGCCCCGGCGCTGCCCGGCCGCCGCTGCCTCCTGTGGAGGTCGTGGACGGAGATCGGGAACGCCTGCCGGAATAAGCGTATTCCGGCGAAGTGAAAAAGAGGAACCGCATGATGTGTTTTAAGAGATTCTGGACACATACGCGGTTCCTCTTTTTCTGTTTTCCAGATTATTTTTGAAAGGTGGCAACTGAAATGAAAAAAGAATCTCCCCTTTGGAGCAGTATCTCGCTTCTCATCGGTATCGTGATCGCCATTCTCGCGCTCGTCCGCGGGCGGATGCTTCTCCCCCTGCTGCTGGCGGTGTTTGCCCTTTGGCTGCTGTGGTGGCTTTTGACGCAGGCTCTTCCACTCTGGCGCAATAACCGTGCCTACCGCGTAAAGGAGGCACAGCTCCGTGAGCAGGAAGCCCCGGCAAATAGCGGCGGCCAACTGGCAGACGCGCTGCTGTGCCATGTAAACTACCGAATCACCGCCATGCTCCACGCCGCATATCCCAACGCCCGTTGGGAATGGCTGGATGAGCCCTCCCGCTTTGCTGTGGAGGGCGGCACGGCCCGCATCCGTGTCTATGGCATTCCGGAGCATGACTATGCCGACGTGAAGCTGGATCAGAAGGCAAATCTCGACTGCTCTCTCGTTAAGCTCTCTCCGCTGATGCCCGGTTCACCGGACGCACAGCCGCCCAACCGGCAGCCGGTGAATCCCCGTATCTGGTTTGAGACACGGGGCCGTGCCGTATTGGAGGCACTGGTTACCGATCTGAACTCCAGGGGCCACAGCAGTCTGACCGTGCAGGAAAACGGTGAGATCTTCGTGCAGACCAAGGAAAATGAAACGGAGCCGGCGAAGGAAGCCTTTCTGGACTTTCCCGAAAAGGTCTACTGGCCGCAGCTGGTCAAGGTGCTGGAATCGGAAGGCTATGCTGCCGATGCAAGAGACGCGGATATCCTCGTTTCCTGGTGAGCGGCAGAGAAAGGATGTGAAGCAGGAATGAAAACCGGACTTACCATCAAAGAGATGGCACAGGAGCTGCTGCGTCAGAGCAAGGCCAAGCAGGACTATCTGGTGAATACCGGAAGCCTGTCCCTCTCAGTTGCCTCGGACGTGCCGCAGCTTCGCATCACGGAGGAGGGTACGGACAAGATCGCGCCTCTGGATATTCGTCAGACGGCGCACCGCCAGCTGGGAACCTACCTCGGCATCCCGCAGAAGTATTATGAACTGATGCGCACGGACGCGCCGGAGCTTTTGGCCTATAACGCCAACTACTGGTTTTCCCAGAAAAACGAGCTTCGGACGCTCCGCACCATAGACGGCTGCGCCCGCGCGTTTCTCAGCAACCGCTACCGCCGCATTGACAATCTGGATATTGCCAGTGTAACACTGCCCGTCATTGGAGAACTGCCGGAGGCACGGTTTGTCAGCACGCAGATCACCGAGGATTTTATGTATATCAAGGTGGTCAATCCCCGTCTGCAGGCGGATGTCGTTCCCGGCGATGTGGTACAGGCCGGCGTCATCATCTCCAACAGTGAGACAGGACTGGGCTCCGTTACCATCCAGCCGTTGATCTACCGCCTGGTATGCTCCAACGGCATGGTGATCAATGACGCCAAGACCCGCCGTAACCATGTAGGCCGTGCCGCGACCAGCGATGAGGACTTTTCCATCTATTCCAATGAAACGCTGCTGGCAGACGATCACGCCTTTGTACTGAAGCTCAAGGACACTGTCCGAGCCGCCATCTCTGAGGCGAGATTCGCCCAGGCGGTGAATCGCATGCGGGAGAGCACCACAGCCATGCTGGATACCAAAAAGCTCCCCGCCATCGTCAAGCTGGCTTCCTCCAGCTTCGGCATTACGGAGGATGAGAGCAACGGCGTTCTGGAGCATCTGATCACCGGCGGCGATTTCTCTCTATACGGGCTCGCCAATGCCGTGACCCGCTTCAGTCAGGATGTGGAGAGCTATGACCGGGCAACGAAGCTGGAGGAGATCGGGTACAGCGTCATGACGATGTCGCCCGCCCTGTTCCGGCAGATGAATCAAACGGAACTGCTGGCCGCCTGAGCGGTCGGAATATTTTTAAGGAGGACACGATTATGTACGAACAGACCAATACCATGATGGAGACCAAGACCACATTCCAGATCCCGCAGCTCCTTGACGGCGATGACTTCACCAGCGAAGATCTTGCGGATGATATGGAGGGCCTGCGCCTGAGCTTCACCCGCATCAAGATCCCCGGCGGCGGGCACCTGCAGTTTGAGATCCCGTCCGGAAACCCGGATGTGCCGGACTATGCCCCCTATCTGGAGGGCGTCATCCTCTACAGCCACAACTCCAACGCCTACTGGCCGGAGGGCAGCGAGTACGATGATGACCAGCCGCCCCTGTGCCAGTCCTTCGATGGAAAGGTCGGCTACGGTGAGCCCGGCGGCACCTGTGCGGACTGCGTTCTCAACCAGTTTGGCAGCGACGGGAACAACAAGGGGAAGGCATGCAAGAACATGAGAATGCTCTACCTGCTGCGCAGCGGTGAGTATATGCCCATCCAGATCGCACTGCCGCCTACCAGTCTGATGCCCTATACCCGCTTCGTCAATGAAGCGTTCCTCTCCCGCCGCCGCAAGGTTTGCACCGGCGTGGTGCGGATCGGGCTGAAGAAGGCGGTCAGCGGCAGCCACGAATATTGCGTCGCCACCTTTACCAAGATCGCCGATTTCGCCGGGGAAGACCTGGCGCATATCCGCGCTTATGCAGATGGCTTTGTGGCGCAGATCAAGGACATCAACGCGCAGAGAGCACAGGCGGGTGCCGCGGCCTCCAGCATCATCGGGGACGGCGATGTCTCGCATCTGGAATTGCCTGACAATGGCGCACACTTTTCGTTAGGGGCGGTCATTGATGGAGAACGGGAAGAACTTCCCGCCTGATACGATTCCCCGCGCTTATGAGGAAAAACGGGAAACAGGGCCTCCGCTGGAGGCCCCTGTTCCCACTCCCCTGACAGAACCGCAGCGCCGCTTTGCCGCACAGCACCATGCCCTGATCTACGGTTTCCTTCTGGAGAGGAAGCTGGAGATCCGGGAGTATTACGATATTGCGGCAATCGGCTATCTTCACGCTGTCCAACGTTATTTTACCGAAAAGAGTCTGCACAGATACCGCTTCTCCACGATTGCGTGGCGCTCCATGAACAGCAGTCTGAATACCTTCCGGCGTCAGGAGCAGCGGCGGCAAAGCCATGAGTTTTCCTGTCAGGCTGCGCATCCGCCGCCTGACGACGCCTTTGATGCCCTTCGGGCAAGATTGCTGCTGCACGATCTGTTTCTCCTCGCGGATGAAGAGCAGGCTCTTTTGATCCGCCACCGTCTGCACGGCTGCAGTCTGGCAGAAACCGCGCGGAGGGAAGGCATGAGCATCAAGCGGGTGCGGCATCGGCTGAAAGCGTTGTACCGCGCCTATTTTGCGCAGGAAAAAACCAAACAGAAGGAGTTGTGACCCATGAAAAAAATCCGTATCGTTCACGGAACCCTGATGTATCCGCTGGAGGTCGGCAGCCGCGCCCTCATCTTTGAAGAGGGGCGGTATTTCCACACCTCTACGGTGATCGCCATTCATGGCGTGACGCCGCGGCAGATCTGTTTTGAGACGATGAACTCCCATTACTGCCTGCTGGCTCCATCCTCGCCGGTCGCGGCTGATGTGCCGGTGACGGTCATGGAGCAGGCGGCGTAACATTTTGGTTGAAAGGCACAGCACCATTGTGGTGCTGTGCCTTTCTGCTATATCTACGGAGGAGGTCGAAAAATGTATGCGTTGGAGTTTCGTGCCGCAAGCCGGAATCACATCTGGATACGCTGCGCGATCTGTGAAACGAAAGCTCCGCTTGAGCGCGTGCGTCAAGGTCAGCCGGATTTGACGCGATGGCGTGTTCTGCGCCTTCCCGGAACGGTGCAGGCTGCCTGCACAAAATGGAGAAGCGTGCCGCTGATGCGGTACGGCCAAAAATCTGCATAATGATTTGAAAGGAGCATTTACCAACATGAAATACTGCAATCCGGACACCTGCTCAGAATGCCTCTATATCGGAGAGGGCGACAGCATCTGCGAGATCTCCCATGAACTGGTGTTGGACAACTGGCAGAGCGTCCCCCATACCATTCCCCAGGAGTGTCCGTTCTTACAGCAAATCACCCATCAACACCGGAAAGTGGTGCGCAGAAGATGAATGAGCCTGCCAAGCAGCCGCTGGATCTGCCATCTGGGACCTATGAGCCGCGGTTGTCCGCATCCATCGATTTGGAACGATACCTTTCCAGTGAGGTGTTGCTGCATGTATTTGATCTCAACGGTACCCATGAGGTAAAAACCTGTTACGGCGACATTGTAAAAATCGTCAACGCTTTGCGGGACTACGCAAAGCTGTTGGAACTGGTGTGCGACGAGTGGGAGCTCGCCGGCTTTCACCGGGCAACCTATGAATATCAGGCAGAAAAGCTCCGCCAGATTGCGGACAAGCTTCAATGCGGCATCGGCTATGATTACGATGCTGCCGTGAGGAAGTGTCAAAAACTACGGGGGAAAAAGCCCCGCAACGATGACGTGGGAGAGGATGCTATGGTTCTTGCTGTCAAGCGCGGCTTTGAGCAGGCGCAGGCAAAAGCCAACAAGCCTTCTTCACCCGGTCAGAATGATGATAAGGAAGTGAACCGATATGAATGATATTTTATCCGGCACCTATAAAGGCAACACCTACCGCATTAAGGTGGAATGCTACCCGAATACCCCGGCGATCAAGGTGCAGCTTCTTCCGGTCAACGCCGGAGAGCGCATCACCATGACGCAGAACCTTGGTCAGCCGCTGCCCCGTTATCAGGCATTTCTCTGTGACGGGATGCTGGAGGTGGACAGCACCGCCTTCATGGACTATATGGAGAAAAATGATCTTGGCTACATCGTGGACTACAAGCGTTACGACGCCGATGTATTTACCGGAGTAAGCCGCGGGACTGCCGCCGTTTTTCAGTTCCACTCCGCCGCGCTGCGCCGCCTGAACAAAGTCGGCTGCCAGCGTTACGAAGGGGACTATACGCGGCTCAAGCAGAAACACGCCGAGCTCAGAGCCCGGCGCATGGCCGGGTAACCAGTTTCCGTGCAAGGGGCAATCTGTTCCTCTGCATTGGCGGCGTCAACACACTGCACGGGCTGGCCGATACCATTCGGGCGCCTGGCGTCCGTGAGGTCGTCGAGGCAATGGACAGGGATCAGATGGCCAATTCCAATGTGCGGAAGGCCGTCCTCGCCATGCGGAAGGAAGTGCAAAAGATACCCGCATTCGCTATTCAAAGTACACATGGAAAACCGCCTGCAAGGGAGTGGACGATTACCTCCTGAGCCGGGCGGCAACGATGTAAAGGAGAAAGAAATGTTAACAGCACAAGAGAAAGCGCGGATCTTGGCGAAGATCCGAAAAGACAGCTATGGCATTACACTGGAGCAAATGAAGCAGTATTTCATAAAGCACCAGCACGCACGGGAAACAGGCGATAAGAAGATGATGGAAAAGATCGAATACCATCTCACCTACATCAATTTCCACTATGAATGCGGCCTGCTGACCACCGGGCAGTATGATAAGCTCCCGGAGGTCATCCAAAACTGGTAAGACATCTCGCCACAGAAAGGAACGACACGAATATGGATAACATCATAGGTGGGCGATCTGCGGTAATCCAAGTAACTTTTTTGATGGAGGATCGCGGCTTTTGCAAAGACGTGTTTGCCACAGTTGAGAAACCGACGCGCTACTATAACCGCATTTTTGAAAACTACACCGGCGAAGTCGCCGCATGGTATTCCGCTAGCCCCCCGATCTTTGAAAGCGACTGCCGTATCAGCCCGCAAACGATCTTTGAGGTAGTCTATCAAGGGAGGCTTTGCGCAAGAGACGGAAACGGTGACTTTGAGGGAAAGATCCCCTTTGTTCCGTTTTTTGAGTTTGAACGGAGAGAAGCGATCCGCTGTTCTAAAAAGCTGCCAAATCTGAAAGGCTATGAGCAGATGAAAGAAAAGCTGTTATCCTTGCCCGGTGGTGAGCAGTATTCCCTCCATGGTGCCTGTCAGGATCACTGGATCTATGCCCTCAACTTCGGCAAAGAAACCATGCAGGTCATCGACACCAGCGAGTGGATGGGGCGGTCCTATGAACTGATTGCTGTTCTTTATACGCACAAGCCGACCGGATTCCAGTTTACAAATTACTGTATCCGGCCCGCTGGCATCATTTCATCTTCATCGCGCCACGATCTTCTGCTTTATGACTGGACGGAACATCAACCGGGCGCAGATTCTTATTGAGGTGGTCGCTTATGTCAAAGATTACGGAAAAGATCGCCAAGCTTCTTGCGTTGGCGGAAAGTCCTTACGAGGAAGAAGCCAAAGCCGCACTGCTGCAAGCCCGGCGCCTGATGGCGGAGCACAAACTCATGCCGGAAGATATTGAGCCGCAGGAGAATAAAAGGGTAATTCAGGAGTGCGTGGGAGTCACATGCACGAAGCTCTCTTCGCCGTGGACGGTTTACCTCTCCACGCTCATCGCTGCGCATTACTGCTGCAGGCCCTATCGGAGTTCCGTACATGGCAGCAAGGTTTCGGAGATCGGGTTTATCGGCATGGAGGACGATTTCAAGCTCTGCAAGCTGGCGTTTCTCTACGCCTATGATTGCATCGCAAGCCGATGCAGGCAGATCCGTACCCAAAAGGAATATTCCGCAAAGGCTCTTCGGGAGATGTGCAATTCTTATGGCTGGGGCTTCTGCCGCGGCCTGTCTGCCGCTTTCCAAAAGCAGGAGGCCGAACACCAGGAATGGGGATTGGTCATGGTCGTGCCGCAGGCGGTCGAGGACGTCGTTTCCAAAATGAAGCGGAGCAGTTATAAGATCTCGCCCCAAAGCAGTATGAACCATCAATACGCAGCCATGGGCTATGCGGATGGGCAGGAGTTCGATATGCGCCGCCGGCTGGAGCCTTCGGCGTGATTGGTGCATTTGCATTGACAATGCACATATAGCATATTATAATAGGGCTACGAAAGGAGTGTGAGAGCATGGCCAGTATCAACATGAGCATCCGCACGGATTCGGAATTAAAAGCACAGGCTGAACAGGTTCTCAGTCAGCTTGGTATGAACATGACTGGAACGATCAATATGTTTCTTCAGCAAATTGTTCGGGATCGTGCGGTACCTTTGTCCCTATCATTGAGTTCTGAGCAGTCTCTTTATGCTGATTTGCTCAAAGCAAGGACGGAGCGAGAACAGGGTGTTGAATATCTGTCTTCCGACTCTGTTCTCAGATCTATTGATTCCGCAATAGAGAAAGGCTCTGCCAATGGCTAAATATCAAGTGCAGGTTCATCCCCGTGTAGCCTCTCAGCTGGTTCAACATGCTGAATTTATCGCACGGGTAAGCAAACCTGCGGCACAACGATTCCGAGTGGGCTTTTCTGAGATTCTTCGCCGCATGCAGGAAAACCCGTATCAATTTCCCTCTTGTGATGATCCAAACTTGCCTTCCAATTTTTATCGAAAAGCTTTGTTTGGAACATGGTACAAAGTGATTTTCTATATTGAAAATCAGCAGGTTTTCGTAGATGCAGTGGCGGACTGCCGCTCGGAAAGCCAGATACTTTAGCGGTTCACATTTTTAGAGTGAATTATTGTTGCTCACTATGCAACAGCATACTACGAAGGACGTACAGACTTGTAAAAAGTCTGTGCGTCCTTTTCATTTTCAGGAGGATGATATGAAACCCACCTATTCAAATGCCCGGAAACTGGTATGGTATCCGGACCTCGCCTGCCCTGTCTGCGGCGGTGATGTCAATTCATGGGATAAACGATGCAGTCGTGCGCTGGGTTACCGGCAGATCGTATGTGAGGGCTGTATCTCGGAGGAGTATCAGATCACGGTGGAAAATCTGCGCTATGTGATGGAAAACCACTTTGGACTGGTTCCGTGTCCGGGGATATGAGCATGGAACAGAATCAACTGACCCGGGATCTCTACGCCGCAGGCTACACGCGGGAGGATCACCCCTCCTTCGTGTATTGGAGTGACTGGCAGAATTTCGGCTATCTCTTTGAGGCTCTATTGAAGTTTACATGGGAAACTCCATGCGGCCTTTTGGTCGATGGCAAAAGTGATCTCGGCCGGGGCCTTGCCTGCAGCGACGCCTCGTTCCAAGGCATCGATTACTGCCCGGAAAATGACAACCCACTGCTGCGCTGCCCCTATGAACACAAGGACTGTCCACACAGCATCCGCGGCTTTCCTGTCCCTCTCTGCCCCTGCCACACCACCGGCAAACGATATTCTTTCGAGCAAAGCGCCGAGAAGGTGGAAACGGAGAGAAGTGAGAGACAGCACCGGCAATACATGGAGATTACCGGAGGGGCCTACTGTGCCTGTGTGGTAGGCTGCAATGGCTATGAAGGCGGCCGTGTTGAAGTTAAATACGATGTGGAGCAGTGCATTCGCTGCCGCTGCCAGAATCCTGTCTGCGTCATTCGCAAACAGAATCGGGATTTGAGCCGCGCCAATATCTTTTATGATGTGCGCCGCACATGGATCACCCGCATTGGCTTTCTGGAGGAAAAGAAAGTGCAGGTGACCAAGGGCGAGCGTGTGTTTCCCCATCCTGTGGCTCAAACGGACGCGGAGATCTGGCTGGAAACGAAAAAGGCGCACTTCAACCCGCTTTGGAGCAGCTCTGTGATCGACTCCCCGCATCTGACACCAGAGGATCGGCGGCAGACATTTTTCAGCAAAATGCACCGCCGGTACGGGGAGTATGATTACTTTGAATTTCACTACGATGTGGAGAATATCCGCATTGCCAAAAGTGAGCAAAGGGATCTTCTGCAGGATCTACGGGATGTGGCGGACGGCTTGGAGGTCGTACATGCGGTCGATCTCAAAAAGGAGCAGGCCGCCAAAAAGCGGGAGTCCCGGCAGCGGCGCAGGGAGCAGAAGGAGCGGCGGCTGAACAAGCAGCGTTTCCCAGCTCTGCCCAAGGAGGAACAGCTTACATTACTAACAGAGGAGGAGCATTTCAGCAATGGCGATCAAACTGGCTGAACAGACGAATGGGCCCCATATTTTCATGCGGCTCCGTCTGGACAGCGGCCGCGTCGAGGAGATCGACGCTTACATCACAGAGGAAGGCTGGCGCTATGTCACCAGCGCAGACCGCACCCCGGAGGTGCGGCTGCGGATCATTGCGGCGTTTCATACGCTGTATTGACCTGCTTTCTATACATTTCAAGGGGAGGATGCCGGTTTTCGGCGTCCTCTCCCCCATTTACAAAAAGGATGTGATTTTGAACATGAAATACGAATATTACCCGAAAAGGCGGGCGGAGCAGGAGCGCAGAGAGCTGAATGAACAGATCCTCCGGCTGCTGCAAAGCGGAGCCTGCGAGCAGGCCGGTGTGACAGACGAGGACATTTTCAATCGCTATACCGGAGATGGCGGTCTGCATGGGCTGCGGCGCAGCGACTATGACAGCTACAACGCATTCAGCGCGGCGAAAAAGGAGCTGGAAAACGGCCAGTTTTTCACGCCGCCGCCGCTGTGCGAAATGATCGTTTCGGCCCTGCGCCTCTCCGACACAGATCTGGTAGCGGATCTCACCTGCGGCATGGGGAATTTCTTCAATTTCCTGCCAAATGAACGCAACGCCTACGGCTGTGAGGTCGATCCCAACGCCTGCGCCGTTGCCCGAAAGCTCTACCCGCAGGCACACATCGTACAGGGTGACATTCGGGACTATGAGCCCCAAACGCATTTTGATGTTGTTCTGGGCAATCCGCCCTTTCACCTGCGCTGGATCATGCCGGACGCCACCGTTATGACTTCCCATCAGTATTACTGCCTGAAGGCGGCAAAGCTGCTCAAGCCCCTCGGTATTCTGGCAGTCATTGTGCCGGCGTCCTTTCTTGCTGACAGCTTCTCCGATAAAGGCGCCATCCGCATGATGGAGAGCCGCTTCAGCTTCTTGGGGCAGGTGATGCTGCCGGGCAGTGCCTTTTCAGACAGCGGTGTGGACGGCTTTCCTACCAAGCTGCAATTCTGGCAGAAGAAAAGCACCGCGGCGGACTGGACGTCCAAACGGTACTCGACGGACTGCGCGGATATTCATATTCCCTCCGGGCATCCGGTCATGGCAGCGAGCGTGCTTTACGAGAAGTTTGTCATGGTCGCAAAGGCGGATCTGGCAGGCAATCGGAACAAAGTCTTTCTGGAACTGGCACAGCTCAAAACCACCAAGAGCACTTTTCTCTATCAGGTAAAGAAGTACCTGTATCAGATCCGAAGCCATCCGGTCACGCGGGAAAAATACGATGCCTGCTTTTCCTATGTCCATCGGTTTTATACCCAGCGGCAGCCGGCGGATATGCCCTATGAGGAGTGGCAGCGCGTGCAGCTTACCGAAGCAAAGGTGCTGACGTATCTGAAGCAGGCTTTGTGCCGCCAAAACGCCAAGCCGGAGCGGGATGAAATTCGTCTGGTCAAGCAGAAATACAGCTTTGTCTACAAGGCATACAGCCGAAAGATGGCAAAGTTCCTGACGGACGAGATGCGTGCGCCGGTGCCGATCTATCAGGCAGTGCTGGACAATAAGCCGGAACGGTTTCCCGGCTATGAGCGGCTGCTGCGCCGGAAACGCCGGGAGTATGACAATCAGGAGCAGCCCTTTTCCGAGATGACCGAAAACGCGCAGCTTGCTGACTGGATCGGTCGCTTTCAATATTGGGACGCCCAGAATCATGCTTACATCCACCTGAATCCGCTCCAGAGCCACGATGTCAACCTGACGCTCCAAAAGCGGTACGCCTTCCTGCAATGGGAACAGGGCAGCGGCAAAACACCCGCCGCCATCTTCACAGGGAAGCAACGCGTGGAAATGGGAGCTGTCCACAGTATATGGGTCATTTCCAGCGCCATCTCCATCCGCAACAACTGGGATGTGATTTTGAAGGGTGCGGGTTTTTCCTATGTATTTGTGGAGCGGCTGGCTGATCTGCAGCGCATCCGACCGGGCGATTTTGTGATCCTGACGCTGAACAAGGTCAGCCAGTACAAAAAGCAGATCGGACGCTATATCAAGCAGCTTGGCTATAAGATCCAGTTTATTTTTGATGAGAGCGACAACATCTCCAACCCCAGCTCCAAGCAGTCGCTTTCCGTACTGTCCTGCTTTCGCCGCTGCAAGTATAAGCTCCTGACCACCGGCACCAGCACGCGGAACAACATCTCCGAGTTTGCTCCGCAGCTGGAGCTACTCTACAACAATTCCATCAACATGATCTCATGGTGCCGGACGCTTTACAGCTACGATAAACGGTCTGCGGATATGGAGCACAAGGAAAATCCCTATTACGCAATGCCGATCCCCGCTTATAAAAAGGGCTACCGCCTGTTCGCAAACTCCCATCTGCCGGAGAAAATCACCGTCTTTGGCGTGGGACAGCGAAATCAGGACATCTACAACGCCGACGAGTTGGATCGGCTGTTGGAAAAGACGGTCATCACCCGCACCTTTGAAGAGGTCACGGGAAAGGATATCCGCCGCATCCATCAGATGCCGATTCCGTTTCTCCCGGAGGAGCGGGAGGTCTACAATATCGTGCTGAAGGAGTTTTACCGCATCCAGCGCGAATATTACAGCTCGACCGGAAACAGCCGGAAGGACGCGCTGATGCGGCTCATTCAGCAGATCACACTGCTTCTGCGCATCAGTGCCGCTCCGGACTGCATGAAGGAATACGAGGGCGAGACGCCGCTCAAGGAAGTGGCCGTTGTGGAAGCCCTTGCCCGGTGGTCGGATGAGATTGTAGCCATCGGCGTGCGGCATACAACGGTGTTGGACCGTTACGCCGCCGCCATCCGCGAATACCTTCCGGAGCGGCCTCTCTTTGTGGTGACAGGCTCCACCGTCACCTTCGCCAAGCGGCGCGCTCTGCGGGAGGTATTGCGGAACAGTCAGAACGGCATCCTGCTCTGCACGCAGCAGAGCCTTCCCTCCAGCGTCAACTTCGAGTTTGTCAACAAGATCATCATTCCGGAGATGCACTACAACAACGCCGGCATGAGCCAGTTCTATATGCGCTTTGTCCGCTACACCTCCACTGAGAAAAAGGATCTGTATTTCCCCATCTACATTGGAAGTCTGGAATCCAACCTCATGCAGATGGTGCTGGCAAAGGAAAAGCTCACCATGTTTATGAAGGGGCAGGACGCGGATATGGACGAGATCTATGCCAAATTCGGCGTGGATTATGACCTGCTCTCCACGTTGATGACCCGCGAGACAGATGACGAAGGACATCTGCGTATCCACTGGGGCGAACAGAAGATTGCCTGATTTCAGGAAAGGAACAAGAAATGGACAAATTTTATATTGAACTTTATCCAAAGGCTGATTTGGAAAACGAATGGGCAAAGAACAAACACACGCCCGGCGCCATGCCCTGTATGCGCTGCGGCGGCCCCATGCGGGAATCTCTTGCCGAAAACGCTCTGAGCCGTGCGCTGAATGTCTATGTCTGCCCTGTGTGCGGCATGGACGAGGCCCTGCGGGATGCCGCCGGGAAGATACGCCCGGTGCGGGACTGGTACGCTGTGAAGCAGCACCGTTTTGCGGAGCATAAGGACCCGCAGGCAGTCAAGCTGACGCCAGCCTGTGCGTTCATGGAGATCTTCTCCGGAGCACAGAAGACGCTGCCGTTGAGCGGCGCCCGGTATCCTGCTTCGTTGGTTGCCTATTCCCGCTCTGACTATGACGGGTGGCGATGGTGGACAACATGGTTCCCGGATGAAGAAATGCGCCCTGCCCCGGAGCTTGGTCTGGAGATCGACGCCTTCCAGTCACAGCTGCTCGCCCTGCCGGAATTCAAAACCCTGTGGGCGATGGAGCGGATGTGCCGGCTGTATGCCCAGCCGACAAAGGAGCCCACGGAATTTAATCTGTATGCGGAAACGGCACATTTTCATGTCTGGCTCCGCTTGATTACCCGGGAGCGGGACTATAACCTCTACACATATTTCTTCGCAAAATAAGCGAATCGTTCAGACGCAGAAAGCCACCAGCCCCATTCTCTGAATGGAGCTGGTGGCTCTTTTTAGCCCCTCTTAGAAGCCTCAAAGCGCGGTGGCGCAAGGCTGTCAAAGTTTCCATATGCGAGGCGTAGCTGGTGCCTTGACCATCTCGTGACACAGTACTATTTCCTGCCCTGGTGAAATTGGCGATTTTCACCAAGCGCTAACAACGCAAAATTGCAAAGAATAAAATGTGTAACGGGTATGCCCAATAATAAATCCACTTTTTCTTACTTCCGTGTTGCCCATTGTACAGGCAAACAAACAAAATAGACAAAAGTGAAAAACACATATTTCGTATTGCCTCAAAAGAGACAACATTGCTATAAATATGTTGCCCATAATAGGGTACGAGTAACACTGCCATTATCACGGCAGAAATTTTAATACTTTTTGCCAGATATAAGAGTGAAATTAAAGCGACACCCCAAATACCATAATCGCAATCTATAAAGCTTGCTAGTAAAAATGCTGGTAACGTTGACAAGATTGGAAAAATATTTATTAATATATTCGATTTTGAATTCGCAATTTCGTGATGTTTGAATATATGTGCGCAGGAAATTATCATCCCCATCACATATGAGAACATAAGGGCTAAGCTCGGCAAACGTTCTCCAGTGATAAAAGTCAGCAATATCCATTCCATAAAGAGAAAAAGGAGACAAACTGCAAACACAATCAGTTGAATCATTGTTTTTTGCTTTTTTATACTATCATAGATATAGACACATGCCGCTGATAAAAAAAGTGTGTAAAAAATGTTTGTCTGATCCTGGAAATTAATAGAGTTTCCAAATGCCAAGTCATAAGGAATTTCACTAATCAGCGCAAATATTCCAAGGCCAAGCAGATACCGTTCCATACTATGCGTATGCTTACAGCCTTGAGCCAAAAGGAACGCATATAACGGAAATGATACTCGTCCAATACTACGCAAAATATCGCATTGCGGGAACAGGGTTGCCCCTGCATGATCGATAAGCATACATATAAGTGCAACGATTTTCAGAGACTCACTTGTAAACATTTTTCCTCTACAATGTTTAATTATGTGTTGCCTATTTTCAACCACTTGGCTAATTCTATTGCCTTTGTCACTCATAACCCTCTCCATAATTACTATAATCGCTGTAAAAATAAGCTGCCGGAAGAGAGTTTTCCCTTCCGGCAGCCCAAATCAGTCGTGATATCTTATAGAATATGTCCCATCCTCACTTGCAGCCATAATGGAAACGGTATATTTTGCGTAATCTTTATCAATTACCGGGGTTTCATAGGACGCGCCTACGCCAATCTCCGGGCTCTTGCTCACAATGGTATGTGCCGTTTTGTTTTTATCATAGGCGACAACTCTAACATAGATAGATCCTGGATTTCCCATTTTGTTTGTAATAGTAGCAATCTCATTAAGCCAATTGTTGTCGCTATATAACGTTGTCCAGGATTTTGTATCAAGATTACGACTCGTTTCTGTCATCGGCAACCGTCGGATAGATTCTGAACCATAGATGATAGTGCCGGCCAAATCGCCCTGGGCCTCTTCAGTGAGCGTTTCAGGAACAACGATATCCCCTTCCGTGTCGACAGCCAAGACAGTCGTCATCAGCACGCTTGTCATCATAACAAAGGTCAAAACAAAACATAATACACGTTTCATAATTACTCCGCCTTTCTTAAATCGGCATGGGAATGTATTCATGTTTCGTCTTTTCTCATGCCGCCGGTTTTTTAGCATCAATCAGCTCAAGTCACTTTTATTGGACGAAACACGAACAGAAACTGTTCCATCCAGATTCAGGCCATGGGGATTGCTTGTAAAGTTAATATAGAAATTTCCAAACTCGTTTGCCGTCCATACTTTCTTGGACGAGCCTCCCGCCGGGATGTCTTGATCCCAGAAAGATTCAGCGTTTTTATTGCCGAAGCACATGCTTGCGTGCAACGTTTCAGAGCCATTATTCTTAATGGCCACCCTGAAATATGGCTGAGATCTTGAAATCCTAAAAGATGTCGATCCACTCCCTCGACTCGTTTCTACGTCAGAGAGATTTTCGTCTAAGATCAGATCGCTGGCCCTGGTAATAATCGGAGAGTCCTCTTCGTCTTCATCTACATCCGCCACCCAAGTAGCAGGTGCTGTAGCTTCATCGTTTTCTTTTGGCTCGTCCTCTACATAGTAAATGACTTCTCCACTCTCTGTAATTTCTGCGATGCATGTCGCCGGCATTTCATCCTCGCGGGTGTCCGCAGCAAAGACGGACACAATTCCCAAAGATGCAACCATTGCAACAACCAGAATCATTCCCGCAATTCTTTTCATATTTTCGTTCCTTTCATAAATTGTTTTCCAGGCAGTAGCTTATAATCCATCTATTGATTTCAAAAACTTACCGCCCCATGTTTAGTTTATCTAATATTTGTTATCCGATAAGCACCATCAACCTCGATAGTCGACCATCCAGGATTACTATATGTGCTTGCTCTAACCCCTACAGTCGGTTTGCCCACTCCCACATATAATTCCAAAGCTTCGTACTCAACGAGGTTAACAGCCGAAGCTAAAGACTTGCCAGAGGAATAATCACTGAATCCGATATTGCAGGTTTCGCTCGCCGACAGCGATGTAGCATACGCTCTAATCTGTGTACCCATCTTATACGGGTCAAGTGTAAAGGCTGCAAATGGAGTAGCGTTTGTTGTCGAACTTGCGGACTTAAGGTAGACTCTTTCACTTAAAAGTACAATCCAGTCATCCAGGCCCGTTCCAATCGACAAAGGCTCAATTTCCTCCATTGTGTTATCTGCAGGCACTGCAGGCAATACGGGTTCAGAAATTTCAATTTTAGCGTTATTTTCTTCGATGGGAACATCCCATCCAGGAAATACCTCAGAAAATTCTGGCAATTCCTTGATTAACTTTCCAGTTTTAATGTTCCGGATACATCCAACATAGCCATCAGCAACCCAGTCAGTATTGTAAATGATTTCCTTTCGTGCTTCCAGAATTTTTTCCTTTAGTTCCGGAGTAGCCTTATCTGCATCTAAATATGCAAATTCGCTCGCGCTCTCCAAAATCTCTTCCTGCACTTCTGCTTCCGAGTTCGAATCTGATTCTTTGTCAACGGCAAACGCAGGAACAGCAAGGGCCATCAACATAATAAGCGTCATTGTCATGGATAAAAATTTTTTCATGAAAATACGCTCCGTTCACATTCATCCGATTGATTTTAGGTTCTGTTGTCAGGGTCTTAGCCTTCATAGTACATCGGTCTCACCACCAATCCAGAGTGTTTATAATAAGGTCGAATACTGTCTGGCATTCAACTCTTATCCCAAGGGGATACATCCCCTTGGGTCTGCATATGCAGACCCAACTTCGTTAATTTGTCCTACTGACATACCTTAGTCGTTGAAGCCGACGGTTGTTTAGTTCCGTTTACGGACCATGTCAAAACTAATGTATAGGTCTCACCCTTTTTAACAGCGCATTCTCCATGGACAGAAGCACGAAACTTTCCACTGCCATCCCATGAATCTACATAAGCGCCTCCCTGATATAAGGTCAACTTCGCCTCTACCTGATCGGTACTCTTATTTCCTGTGCATGTAATCGAGCATTGTGCCGTTGTTCCACTAAAAGTCAATACGGGATTTCCCCCTGTTGCTTGCGGTTCCAATGCCTGTGCGGTTACACTCAGCATCAGTAAAACCAACGCAGTCAGGGAAAAAATACGCATCTTCATAGACTTCACCTCCTTCTGCATTAGTAAACCAGATTTTTCCGATTTCTAAAAAGTAAATGCAGAAGGAGGCGAATTTCTCACATTATTTTCAAAAATATTTTTGTTTCTACATTTTCACCAAACACACATTCTCTGCCATGTGCAAAATGTCGGTTTCACTGCAGAATGCCTTAACTACAAATTGAAGATTGCTGTCAGCATCTATCCAAGTAATAGTTTTTGCGTTTTCCGAATTATGCGGCAAAAAAAGTTGTCCTTGAATTCCATTCACAGTAACATCAATTATTTCATCATCACCCGGAGCAATAATATTGGCAGCGCCCTGTTGCATATGAGTATAATCAAAGCAAATCATGTCTCCATTGGGAGACTCATATACCACGCTGACAGAAGCTTCATATACATCTCGGATAATTTCTGTATAGCCCTGTGGAAGTCCAGAAATTTCATAATGTGGCATTTCTCCCGAAATATCTTCTCCTGAATATCTATAAACGATATGTGTCTCATACCATTCCGTGACCCAACGTACCACTGCGGCCCGGACAGTGGGGCTGACTGCCATCAGGCTCCCCAAACTGAGCGAGAACACCAGCAGGATCACAGCGGCCTTTTGCGCCACATTCTTCCACAGTGGCCGTGCTCGCCTGCGTTCCCATTTCAGTGGGTCCTTCAGCATCTCCGCCATCTGCCGCTGATAATGGTGCGTCGGTTTGAAGGCAGGTACATCATCGGTTTCTTTTTCACAATCCCGCTTGATTGCATCCAGCAGGACATGCTGCATCATCCTGTCCAGTTCTCGGTCCGTCATACGCAAAATCCCTCCTTCTCAACAATTTCGCGCAACAGCGTGCGCCCCCGCGTTGCACGGGAACTAACTGCTGTTTCGGAGATTCCCACCCTCTTGGCGATCTCCTTATCCGTGTAGCCATGGAGCATCTTCAATTCCAACACAGAGCGGTATGTTTTCGGCAACTGCGTAAATAGATCTACCAGCTCCGTGTACCCAGATATATCGTCGATATGCTCCGCAAATCCGTCCCATTCTTCCAAAGAAACCGTCCGGCGGTTCTTTCGAAGAATGGCCCGCGCTTCATTCTTCACTATAGAAATGATCCAGAAAGGCAATTCCTCACATGGAATCTCGAAAATTTTCTCAAAATGCCGGATCATCTGCATGAATGCGTTTTGTACCGCATCCTCAACATCACTCTGCTCTTTCAAAATGCGCATCGCTGTCCGTTCCATTTGGACATGATATTTCTCATAGATCTCGATAAATTTTTGCCTATCCGTATCGCTTTCTAACGCAGCTAACAGAACTGCCAGCATAGTAACACCACCTCGTCCTTTGTAAAAAATGCGTATACCCACCATTTTATAAATGCATTTGAACCGCGATTTCTCACATTGTTTTCAAATATTTTTAGAAAATTTTTTTTAAGCTGTTGCCAGTATAACATGGTGTGCCTAAAATCGCTACAGTCACTACTGCTGTATATAGGTCGTTCAATAGTAAACGGTAAATAACACGTACCTGTAAATTGGCAATGTCGTATGCCATACAACATATAATAAATATGCGATTGTTGAGCCAGTAAAAATGATAGATTGTTTATAAGATGGGGCTATTTGAAAATATCATTTGTAGGGTTCATAAATAATAGTTTAATAAATTGCTTGAAGTTAACTTGCGTTTGGTGTAAAATAGTTAAAAACAATAGATAGAAAGAGTGCTTGCCTTGGCTAAATGTGCATATGATGCTTGTCAACTTCCTGATAATAACAACCGTTTTATTTTACAAGGTGTTTATATTTTAATTGGCATATTCGTATTACTTAGCGATTCTAAAAACTTTACATATTTCCAGACTATGCTATTTATTTTTCCAATATTGATTGATATCGTTTGTTCTGGACCGACTAATAGACTTGCTTGGGTGGTTCGTTGGGTAATTGGAGTGGCAGATACTCTGATAATGATTGTTTGTTTTTTAGGACTTGGTGGGATAATTGTTCAAGACGATGCAAGCTATTTTATTATCGAATCAATGTTGTTATTTGGAGGATTCAGAATTGATAAAGGTTTTATTGCAGTACTTCTAATAGCAAACCTTTCAATTCCGGCTGCGTATTATAACTATTCTCCATGTAAAAAATCTGTGAAGATTAAAACGGTTCTTATGTCCAAGAAGGAGGGAAAAGTATGAATTGGACAGCAGTAGTTATTGGAATAATAATATCTATTTACCTGGGGACCGTAGTAGGCCTATATTCTTTGTGTGTTGAAAATCCAAAGTTGCATAAGGCAAAAAAGTATACATTTTATGTGCCGGGATTTATGATACTTTGCATTATTTATGGTATTTTCAGTAGCAATAGAGACTATAGGCAAACAATGATTAAGTTTTTGCGTATCCCGCACAAATCTATTATCATGCTTTACTCTTTTGCAGAGGTTATTGCAGAGAAAAAGGAAAAACAACCCAGAAAGGTTCCGCAGAGAAAAGCTGTATTTGATGGAGTTGCAAATCTGCTTCAGAATATTTTTCAGGGCAATCAGTCTGCTTATTATTGAATATTCTGAGATTTGTATTATGACTGTAGATTTATTAGAAAAGTGTGTCCGGCGAGTGGGTTCACTCGCCGGACACACTTTTTATGAATGCCTCCATGCGGGTGCCGTCAAGATTGTAAGCGATAAATAGAGTTTACTCCGCAACCACCCAGAAATTTTCGTTCTGATTCAAGTCAAAAAGGTAATCACTATAGTCACCACTGCCGTATAGATCGTTCAATGCGATTACACTAACTCTATAAAAAGACACAGATTGGCGATAAATCTCCGATCTGTGTCTTCTTGATGCGTCCGGCAACGGTAATGCCATTTCAAAGGTGTATAAATTTTTTATCTCACATTATAAAAGTCTAAATAAATTTTTCTTTGATTGCATTGATTGCATTTCTGTTATGGATTTCATTATTTCTAATGTGTGCTTCTATCGCTTTATAATTTTCGTCATCTATCATCGCCAATAAATCTTCTAACTGCTCATTGACTTGTAATTCTACTGGCGTAGGTAGTAAACCGGTCGCCGCTGCTCGAGCAGAGAGGGCAGACTTCCGCTGAGATAATAATAACTGTATTTGTTGTGATGCATAGTCCCAGTTTTTTGCTTCTAATGCCATATACATTATGTTTGCGTTTGGACGCAGTGGGGCTTTCCCGCAAATTCTTCTTTCTACTTCTAGAATATTGGGAAGAGCCGATTCGCATGATTCCGACTTCTGGAAGAACGGGTACAACCAAGAAACATATTTATTTTTTAATTGGATAATACATTTGTCAATTTCTGGACGCTCCCGAGGGGTATACGGTTCTCCGGGATCTATTCTTTCTTTCAGTTGATACACAGAGTAGGTTTCAAATCCAATATCAGAAAAGTTGGAGAAAGGGCTACATATTGGTATGATGTCGAACCTTAATGTGGCAGTGTGCCCGGTAGATGAGCGATATAGTTCAAACCCCTGCATTACATCATTGACTATTCGAATATATCCATGAGGATATCTTTCAAATCCGGCTGGTTTGACGATGCAGTCAAAAGATTGAAAGAACTGTTTTCCCATGTAATCCATATTACATCTCCTTATAAGGAGGGGCGCTCTCTAAGGAGCGCCCCCTCCTATGCACTTTGTTTTAGACAAGACCGAGAGCGATTGCCGTTTTAGGTGCCGCTGCAGGCATAAAATAGCAAACACCCCCAACTACGACAAGTATACCGGCCATTTTTAAATCTGCTAGTACTTTCTCCGTCTTCAGATGATACGTGTACTCATAAGTAATGATACCATTCTGGTAATATCCGTAGCTCACATCATATTCAACATATTGCGTGTCATAATGGAAACACCCATATAGCTTCATATTATATGTACCAACACTACGAATCAATCCTGCGTCAGGTTGTCTGGCCCATGTATTAGCTGGGTCTACATACCGCTTAATTTGGTTGACAGCCTTCTTATATCGGTAATTTTTTGCCATATCAGTTGCAGACTTGATATCATACACGGCACCAGTATCAGATATAATATCTGCACGTCCATAAAATCCACCCAAGCCATCGTGATATACAATCCGCTGTTCATAATACCAATTAGGAAATGTCTTTTCAATTTCTTTGCTTACTTGCTCATGAATTTCTCCTGGCCATGCTAAGATGAACTTCTGTCCATCGTAGTCAACTCTTACAATTGCATTATTTCCGACATACAGATACTGCACCAACATCATGGGGTCAGTAGCATAGCCGCCAATGCTATATCCAGCCGGATCAAGGATAGGATCAATTGCCGTAAACCGCTTGTTCTCCGCATCGTACATTCTGGCCTTTGCGTAGAACTGGTTCAGAACATCGTCATACTCATGGGTGGCGTAGGTGATCTCCGGCAGCAGCCGACGGAAGCCCTGATCCACGGTAATATCCGTGTACTTACGAACCTCGCCCCAATCGGTGTAGTCCGCTCGGGCAGTCACACGGCCATGTTCATCGGAGAGGTTGACCACGCTGCCAAGGCGATCTGTGTGAACATAATCGGCATTCACGCACTTGTGAATGTTCTGTCCCCACCAATCACTACCTTCACTGGTGGTGTAAACCTTTACCTTATCCAGACCATAGGTATAGCGGAAGTCATAGCCATCCTGCTCGGATTTTACCAGTACGCGCTGGTCAATGCCAAGGCGGGTATAGTCAATGACATAATCCGTCTTGACCACCTCGGGCTTTTCAATGCCGGTCTCCACGCTGGGGGTCTGGCAGTGGAAGTCCGTATAACCGTGGCTGTTGTCCTCCAAAATCAGCTCTGTGCCGACGCGGACGCCGAGACCGTTAAAGGTATATGCGCTGACCTCGCCGTTCTTATTGGTACCCTGCACCATGCGGTTCGTCTCGTCATAGAGGTAGGTCGCAATGGTGATGTTTTTGGGGCCGATGGTTGTGGGAGAGCAAATCTCTTCTTCCTTTACCAGATTGCCGCGCTTATCGTAGGTATAGCCGTAATCATAGATGCGGGTAATCTTCTGCTCATAGCCGCAGGAATGCTTACTGACCATCTGGTTGAGGTCATTATACTGCCAGCTATCCTCTTCACCCTTGGTAGGACCGCTCTGCTTGAGCAGGTTACCCAGCGTGTCATAGCTGTAGGTATAGGAAAGCGTATCGTAGGGGTAAATTTCCAACTTGCGGGTACTGCCGGTGAGCCGGTTAAGGGCATCGTAGGTATATGTCGTGCGGCTCTTGAGGTTTTCCGTAGCATCGCTGTCCCGCTGGAACTTCGTCAGTGCGTTGCCCTCGGCGTCATAAGTATATTCATACTTGACTGTGGGTGTTTTGTTATAGAGCTGGAAGGGATCAGTGTCCACCGTTTTGAGGAGGTTGCCCTCGGCATCGTAGGTGTACTGTTCAACCCAGCCATTGGGATAGGTCAGCTTGACGGGGCGGTTGGCATCATCATAGACATAGACATAGGTGCCCTTTTCCGCATCGATCACGCTGGTAAGGTTATAAACAGCATCATAGAAGTTGCTGACCTTGCTGCCGTCCGGATAGGTAATGCTGGTCTGGTTGCCGACAGCGTCGTAGGCGTAGGAAACCGTATTGCCCTTGTGATCCGTCATCTTCTGGAGGCGGCCAAGGAGATCCAGTTCAAAGGTGTTGGTTCCGGTCCAGTCATTCATCTGCACCAGTTCGCCGACCTTGTTGTACTGATAGGAAACCTCTTTTGCCCCATTGTAGTTGATTTTCTTCACCAAATCAAGGGCTGTGTAGGAATACTGCGTCACATAACCGTCCGCATCGGTCTTGGAAACCATGTTTCCATTCCCATCGTAGACATAGATGGTGTTGTCACCCAGGGCATTAACTTCGCGGGTAACGAGGTTCCGACCATCATACTCATACAGCGTGATTTCGTGAGAGTCCACGCCATTGAGCGTATCCACGCGGTGGAGGTCGGTAGACACCAGCTGGTCGTTTTTATTGTAGCTAAGCACAGCCTCCGTTCCCAGTGCGTCAATGGTCTTTACAATGTTTCCGTTGCCATCATAAACATACTGGGTAGCATTGCCATTGCGGTCCTTGACCTGTACGATCCGTTCCGTCGCATCATAGGTGAAGAACTGCGTGTTGCCGCGGCGATCTTTCATGCTGGTAACACGGTTCAGCGCATCATAGGTATAGGTCACGGTGCCTGCGGCGTCCGTCATAGAGGTGAGGTTGCCGTTGGCATCATAGACATAGCTGGTAACAACGCCCTTGGCATTGGTCTCGCTCTTGACATTGCCAGCCAGGTCATAGGTGAACGTGGTCGCGTTGCCCTTGGCATCGGTGACCTTGATGACCCGGTCTCGGCTGTCATATTCAAATGCCGTTACATTGCCGAGTGCGTCCGTCATAGAAATCAGGCGACCATCCGCATCATAGGCATAGGCGGTCTCCGCGCCCTCTTCGTTGACAGACTTTACCATACGACCATCCGCGTCATAGGTATTGTATGCAGTATTGCCTTCGGCATTGGTGCTGGAGACTGCACGGTTCAGTCCATCGTAGGTATAGCGAGTGGTATTGCCGTTACCGTCAGTGGAGGCAACCGTATTTCCCTCGTTATCATACTTGAAGGAGAAAGTATAGCCTTCAGCATTGGTATAGCTGGTAAGACGGTCCAGCGCATCATAGACATAGGTGGTGGCATTGCCCTCGGCATCGACAGCCTTGACGATGTTCCCATTATGATCGTACTCTGCACGGGTCACTCCGCCATTGGCATCCGTAATAGCAACAGCGCGACCAAGGGCGTCATAGGTATAGCCGGTCATATTACCATTGGCATCTGTAACAGAAGCAATGTTGCCCACTTTGTCATAGGTATAGGCGGTCACGCCACCCATGGCATCGGTCACAGAGGTCACGTTGCCGACAGCATCATAAGCATACGCAGTGACGCCACTCATGGCATCGGTCACGCTGGTAAGCTGCCCATTGGCATCATAGATATAGCTGGTAACGCCACCCAGTTCATCCGTGGCAGTCAGTACCTGACCATTGGCATCATAGGTGTAGGCAACAAAGCCGCCATCCGCATAAGTAATCTTCGTTGCACGTCCCAGCACATCATATTCATAGCTGGTCACATGACCCAGTGCGTCCGTCGAAGAGATTTGACGCCCCAGTGCATCATAGGTGCTGGAAGTCTCCGCACCCATGGCAGAGGTGGTCTTGGTCATCTGACCATTGGCGTCATAGGTGTAGGAAGTTGTGTTGCCTTCTGCATCCGTGGTGCTGGTCAGACGATTCTCTGCATCATAGACATAAGTGGTGGTATGACCGTTGCGGTCAGTCATGGAGGTCAGGTTGCCATTCTCATCGTATTCGTAAGAAGTGCTGTGAGAGAGGGCATCCGTAACCTTCGTGGTGTTGCCAACACCATCATAGGTATAGCGGGTAGTATTGCCATTGGCATCCTTGGTAGAAGTAGTGCGGCCAACCTCGTCATAGTTGATGGTGACCTTGCCGCCGGTGGGATCGGTCACGGAGGTCATCTGGCTTTCGTTATTATAGCTGTACGTCCAGACATTTCCGTTGGCGTCCGTCATGGAAATCATGCGCCCGGAAGCATCATAGGTATAGCTGGTGGTATGACCGTTGGCATCCGTGGTCGTAGAGAGGTTGCCGCGATCATCATAGGTATAGAGTGTCTGATTGCCCAGAGGATCTGTCACAGAAGTCACATTGCTCTGGGTATCATAGGTGTACCGGGTCAGGTTCCCCATCCAGTCGGATTCAACCGTGTTGAAACCGTTGCCGTTCACCTCATAGGTCTGGACATTACCATCTGCATCGGTAATCTTCACCAGCTTGCCCGCAGTGGTATACTCATAGTTGGTCACACCGCCGTTAGCATCTGTTGCAGATACCAATCGTCCCTGCCCGTCATAGGCGTATCGGGTTGTGTTGCCCAGTGCATCCGTCATGGCGGTGCAGTTGCCATTGGCATCATAGGTATAGGAAATCGTCTCGTTCAGGGCATTGGTAACGGAGGTCATATTTCCGTCACTATCATAGGTATACCGAGTGGTATTGCCGCGCCCATCCGTGCTAGACGTCATGTGGGTGTGGTCATCGTAGGTGTAGGAGGATTCGCTGCCATTACGATCCCGCATCCAAGTCACCTGACGGTTGTTGTCATACTTGAACTGTTCATAGGTCCCGTCCGCGTATGTAATTTTGGACTTGTTACCGGCAGCATCGTACTCGAATTCCGTGGTATTTCCTTCCCGGTCGGTACGGCTCGTCACCTGATTCAGCTCGTTGTAGGTAACATGCTGTGTGCCGCTGGCATCCTTGGAAGCCGTGATTCGTCCCAGTTCATCGTACCAGATCTCGCACAAATAGCCATCTGTGCCTGTGCAGATATTGTGTCTGGCATCAAAATCATAGGAGAAGTCAAAGGTTCCGATATTGGCGGCATACTGGTGAATCACATGTCCGCTTTCATCGTAAGTGTTCTCCACATAAACCTGTCCCTCAAAATTTTCCACAGAAGCAAGATAGCCGTTTGCATCATAGGAAAAGCGCAGGCTGTCTGCGTCGGGATTTCGGACAGATACCAGGTTATCACCGTCATAGGTCAGATCAATACTGCGGCCAGTGCTGTCAGTAACCTTCGTCACATGATCGCCGCTGTAAGACAGCGTAAAGCTGCCTGCGTCACCGGAAATTTCCGTCAGCTTTCCACCGGAGTAGGTGCAGTTGATCGTATTGCCATCAGTTTCTTCGATGCTTGTCAGCTTTCCGGCAACATTGAAGCTCCAGATTTTCCCTGCTTTGCTGTTATACAGCACGTAACCATCTGCTGTTTCACTCAGGGAATAATCACCGGCAGCATAATAACTTCCATCGAAGTCCAGCGTAAAGTTCAGCCGGACACCCTTGGGCAAAATAGCTGTGGTATACAAATCATGGAATTCCAATTCTGCGGTGTAGTCTGTGCTCCAGCCGTGTCCAAATCCATGTTCAAATGCCGCATCCTTGGATTCATAGTAGCGGGTAAACGGCAGGTCATGATCTCCGTACAAGGAGAAATCCGTGTATTCCCACTTGAAGCTGCCTGTGAGCAGATCAACCGGCTCTGCCGGACATGCAAGTTCATTTACAATTTTCAGGAAGTCTTCATAGCTGTTGATATTCTGGAAAGTATCGCTGATACTTTCGCTATCAACAACTTCAAAGGCAAGGAAGCTGTTGTACGGTGCTGTCGCGGGATTGACCGGCTGCATGACGATCACATAGCGGCCTGGTTCATAATCCGGCTTAAACACCTTTCCGTCATTTTCAACATAACCGTCCCACAAGAAGATATTTTGAATCGTCTCTCCGCCTGCGGCATCCCGGTCAGAGAAAAACGCCGTATCGCCAAGCAGAACTGCGGATTCGTCTTCAAGTTCCACATAGTCCTCGGGCTGCTCAGCGGGTTTCTCTGTGGAAGCATCCTCTGGAGCTTCATCAACACTTTCATCCGTTTCTTCGGGAATAGACTCCGCCGGAGTTTCTTCCTGCGTGTCCTCGGGAGTCTGAGCATCTGTCCCCTCAGATTCCTCTGGTTGGCTGATCACATCATCCGCCGGTGCTGCCGTTTCATCACTATGGTCAGCCTCTTCGGATACGGTCTCCTGATTCAGTGCAGCCGCAGTGTCATCTGCCGCAGCCACGTCAGTGTCATCGTTCTCGCTATCAGGAGTTTCGGCATCAACAGGCTCCGTGCCTAAGATGTCGGAGTTCTCCGACGTCGGCTCTGCTGCAGCTTCTCCCGCTGTATCTTCAATTTCATCAGAGGGTGCCACATCATCCACATCTTCCGCAGGATTTGGAGCCTCAGAAGAAACGGGCTCCTCAGCAGGGCTTGTATCCGGGAGCGCCGCAGGATGGTCAGCTGCTTGATTCAGTGCATCGTCCTTTTCCTGTTTATAGTGGGCATAGCTTTCGCCCTCAAAGCCAAAAGCATAAATATTCTCTGCTGTAGTACAACCGGAACGGTCACCGTCATCACGCTTAATGGCGTCCCAGACGATCTCATTCCAATCATCTTCATCGATCCGTTGATACTCAACAAAGTCGACGCTTTCATCGACCGGCGTTACATTGTCAGTCACACGAACGCCGTTCAGATAACCGATAAAATCGCCAAGGAATTCTTCATCGACATCCGCACCGTAGTCCGGTGGAGAATTCGGATCAATGTAGGATTCCAGCTTCAGGGGATTTCCAGTCTGCCAGTCCTGACCATCTGCCATTTTATAGAGTTCCAGACTCACATACTGAGAATACGAAATTACATAATCCAGCTTGACCCATGTATCATTCAGTGCAAATGCAATATCGTGTTCAAAATCATTGTCTTTCGAGAAATAGTCATAATTTGCAACCGCTGTGCCGTTCCGCAGCACAGTCATGTGCATGTTCTTGAACTTGATTAGCTCCGCATCCTCCGCCAGTGCGACGGTCGGGAGCAATGTCGCACAGATTGCCAAACTCAGGAAAAGCGAAAGGAATCGTTTGCCAAATTTCTTTGTTCGCGGTCTCATTTGTGCCCTCCTAAAATTTTTTTCTGCCTTTGTTGTCTTGTGTTTGCGAGGTTACTTGTTGGTCTACCCTCCCTTCGTACATTTTTAACTGGCAGGTCTGGTATTTTTACCCTGCCATAAGTATTGTTTCATCAGAATCGAAAAACGTTGCAAAATGTCGAAATTTTATGTATATCTGCCCTTTTTCTCAATGTCATGTGTTTTTACTAAGTTGTTGCACACAATATTTCAATCCATGACGAGGGGTGGTTCTCCTTTTGCAGCAGCATATAGAGTACTACCCTCATAGAAATTAAATTTCTACGAGGGTAGTAAACGTCAATTCTTCCGAGTACGCTGCAGGCGATAACCTGCTCCACCATTCTGGCTTTTGGTATACGCATTTTCTACATACATACTCGGGTTTAACAGGAAGTCTTCTTCCTTTACATATTCAATATAAGAACCATTGAGCCAGTCAAACGTTTTACACTGACTGCAGTGCCATTGTTCTGGTTCCGAGTTAAAATGATTGTTGGAGATAATCGGATACAGCAGGGAATTGTCGTATGTAACAACCTGCGTCCCATGGCAATTTATTCTTGGATGAATAAACCAATCATATCCGCCATTGACTTTCATAACAACGCCTACCACGCCATTTATTCTCGATGTTCGATCATTTCTGGTCGTTTGTGTAAGGCTGTATTCAATTTCCCAATCTATCCAATTACTCTCCTTCATGTGCGGAGAAATAATTAC